>Ga0183099_1000282_pt1 | contig 41222 bp, 25 predicted proteins | sample Biomet1_FD_127788 | JGI IMG/M metagenome (GOLD analysis project Ga0183099, IMG submission 127788) | Microbial communities from bioreactor (seeded with anoxic lake sediment) at LBNL, California, USA - Biofuel metagenome 1 | ecosystem: Engineered > Bioreactor > Anaerobic > Unclassified ... | reverse complement strand
AAATCAATTCCACTTTTTCAGTGATCCCTTTGCGGTCGTGAATGGACTGACTAAAGTTCACACGTCCCATAGCCTCAACAAGAATATCCAGTCGGGCACCGGCTTTCAGGGCAGGAAGCGTAACGCTGTTTTCTCCGTGACGGCGATCAAGACGACCAATCAGTTTGCCATTGACAAAGATCTGTGCCCAGTCGTGCATTTCGGTAATGAGCAAAGTGGTTCCTGCTTTTACATTAGGTAAAGTAGTGCGGTATAAAATGGTTCCCCATCCCTGATTAAACTGTTCCATTGGTTTAATATCAACACTCTTCTTTGGAGCAGGAAGATTAGAGAATAAAGGAGCTGCTTGCTCAAACTTTATTTCAGGAATCTCTATTACCGGATTGGCAGCCGGAACATCGGCTAATTTCTCATCCGGAGCTACATATTTAGATAATAATTCACGAAGTTGCCAGAATTTAGGTGTTGTCCATCCCGCTTCACTGATTGGAGCGTCATAGTCATAAGAGCTACACATAGCTGAGTATGCAGGATTATTACCACCGCCCCATTGACCGAAAGTTGTTCCTCCGTGAGTCATGTAAAGACTGAAAGAGATATTCTGATCGAGCATATCTTTCAGACCGGCAACCATGGTAGCACCGTCGCGGGTTTCGTGTTTACGTCCCCAGTGGTCGAACCAACCCGACCAGAACTCGCTGCACATCAACGGAGATTCCGGACGAAGGCTTTTTAGTTTCTTGAACTGATCTTCAATATTGGCACCGGTACCAAAGTTTACTGTCCAAAGTAAATCATCGAGCGCATTATTGGTAAAGTTTGAACTCCAGTCGCACTGGAAAAGAGGAACGTCAGTGAAGCCCGATTCCCGTACAATGTCTCTGATGGCACTTACATAAGGTTTATCTATACCATAAGAACCGTACTCGTTTTCTACCTGAACCATGATGATGTTACCACCACGGGTAATCTGCAGATCGGCCAGTTGCGTGCCAAGTACCTTCATAAACTTACGAACACGCTCCATATAATAGGAATCAAGTGTACGAAGCTTTACGTCTTTCTTAAGCAGCCACCAAGGCAATCCACCCATTTCCCACTCAGCGCAAACATAAGGTCCCGGACGTACAATAACGTACATGCCGTGCTTTTGTGCCAACCGGCAGAAACGGGCAATGTCCTTGTTGCCGGTAAAGTCGAATTCATCCGGATTCTGTTCATGAAGATTCCAGAATACATACAGACAAAGCGTGTTCATGCCCAGTGATTTACACATCTCAATGCGATGTTCCCAATAAGCTTCGGGAACACGAGGATAGTGTATCTCTGCCGCTTTAATTACAAAAGGCTTATCATTTAAAAGAAATGTATTTTTTCCTGCCTTGAAAGTCCTTGTTTGCGAGTGCATATCAGCCGTATAAGAAAACAGAAGAAATACGGCTAGTATAAAAGATGCTATTTTTGTATTCATGGCAGTAATTTATTTAAAGTCATAAACAACCGTTACAACAGATTTAGGCTGAATGGCGCTGGATTTAGTAGTCAATGTTTTTTCTAATAAATCAGAGGAAGCATTTGTTGTATATTGCTTTATACTGGATGCCTCTTTAGTGAAACCTTTTAATGAAAGGTCTGCTCCGATTACTTTAGAAGTGAGGTTTGTGTATACTACTACCAATCTGTCTTTTTGTGGTGAAAGATAAGCTGAACCGAAGAATGAATTAGAAGCATTCTGAATGGTTAAATTCACACGCTGATAACCCGGACGGATGAAAAGGCTGTAATTACCCAACGTCCACAATGTTTTTGTTGCTTCGTGAGTACCACTCTTTTCAATATCTCCGTAAGCTCCATCAGCAGGAGTTGTATTTATTAATAAGAATCTGTTCTTATGTCCCCAGCGTTCCACATCCATGGAAGTCCAGTATGACCAGGAAGATACATTAGCTGTAGCTAAATCATGATGAATTACTTTAGACATGCAAAGAGCTATATCCATGTAAGAAGCATTGTCGTGTCCGGGATAATCTTCATAGGTATCACTCATCATGCTCCATTCTGTTTGATACACCTTCAAGCCTTTAGCTGTAGCAGCTGTGGCAACCTGACTGCGAACATCAAAAAGAGTGGCCCAGCTTGTATCTGTCCAATAACTATGACCTCCGATAATAGGTGCTACGTGAGTTAAATCTCCTACATAATTTGCAGAACCTGCATTAAAGAAATTATTTATTACGTCGCTGCGTCCGGCGTCATTTTTTACTTTGTACAGATATTCCCAGTCTCCGGCTTCGGCCAGTAAAATCTTTGTATTGAGATTCTTTTCAGTCAGTGCTCTGTTTAGCTCAACGGTTAAACGTTTGATTTCACTGTTTTGCCATCCGCTTCCTTCCTGTGAGGGTGATGCCCAGTTGTATTGTGGTTCATTTACCGGACTGATAAAACTGAAATTGATTCCCTGATCTTTAAAATGGGAGATAGCTGTGGCCATATAATTAGCAAAATCGTCATAACAATCGTCCTTCAGATTTGCAAATGCTCCTTTTGCGGAATATCCCTTACCATTCACTGTATAGTTTACCGGAGGGGTATTGCTGAACATAACAAATGATTCACAACCTAAGCTTTTAGCCTTTTCTAAGAAATATTGCTGACCCTGCTGGTGACTCCAGTCAAGACTGCCATCTTGCTGCAAAAAACATTCTGCCCGGCGGGATTTATCGTCAATGCTGCTTCCGGTACCCTGTTCTGCTGTTCCACCACCCAGATTAAAACGCCACATGGACAATCCAATACCTTGAGGAGCGCCATTTTTTATCTCTTTAGAGAAAAGAAGATTAGCAATTTGATCTTTTTCGTTTTCACTCCAATACTTACCTATATAATTGGGAACCCAGCAATCAGACGCCGCAAAACCATCTATGGTCTGGTAAGTAACTGAAGCATCAACTGTTATATTCTTTGTGATGTCTGTACTAACATCTCCTGTAGGTGAAGGATCAACTCCACTGTTTCCACAGGAAGCGAATGATAACATACTGAGAAAAAGTAATATATTCATTTTCATATTATTTCGGTAGTTAAAAAAATGCTCCTTCCCTTGCAGAAAGGAGCATTTTGTAAAACAAAAGCAATCTTTGTTTACCCTTATTAATTAATACCCGGGATTCTGTTCAATAGTTCCTTCAGACATGGTGATTTCTGAAATTGGAATAGGGAACAGTAAATCACGTTTCTCATCGAAATAGTAACCTTTATTACTATTTTCTTTCTGATTAGCCCATTCAAAAGGATCGGCTGTAGCCTGAGTTGTATTAGCCTTTACAAAAGATCCGTTTGGTCCCATAATGCTGCATACCAAAGGTTTGTTGTCATCACCTTTCCAACGACGGATATCGTAGAGACGTTCGCCCTCAAGTGCCAGTTCCAAACGGCGTTCATTGCGAATAGCATCACGAAGCTTGGTTCCGGTAAGAGCTAAATCAGACAATTGCACACGATTACGTACCTTGTTCAAATAAATAAGTGCTTCATTATCTTTACTCAGTGCGTTCTCTACTTCGGCATACATCAACAGGATGTCAGCATAACGAAGCAGACGGTGGTTCTGCGGGATATAGCATTTGTTAAAGATAGCCGGACGTTGGTTTACCGGAATATAGAACTTGCGGTTCACACGAGCTGATTTGTGGTTTCCAGGAGAAGCTACGAACATATTCGGATAGGCATTTCTTGTTGCTTCAGAATATCCAGCCAGTAATCCTGCAAAGTTATTTTCACCTGCTATTTCTGTAGCACCATGCTTAATGATGGTCCATTTCAGACGAACATTATCACCGGCATCAATGAATGCCTTTTCCAGATTGGCGGTAGGCAAGCCCCATGACCATCCTGAGTCGTCACGTGATCCGCAAACAATAGGAAGCGAAGCTCCAAGGCCATAAGTGGCATCGTAAGTAAACTGCACTTCAAAAAGTCCCTCTTTGCTGTTGTTTGATTCAATAGCCCATACTTTACCAAAATCACTTAGCAACTCATATTCACCAGAGTCAATAATGTCTTTCAATAAAGCTTCAGCTTCAGCATATTTCTCCTGATACAGATATACTTTTGCCAGATAACCTTCAGCGGCACCTTTTGTAACACGGCCCAGTTCAGCAGAACCGTAAGCACTGCGTTTTGGAAGTACCTCGATAGCCTCTTTCAGGTCTTTCTCAATCTGAGCGTAAGTGTTGTCCAGGCTGCTACGGGTAATACCTTTCACATCAGAAGGCATAGCTTCTGTTAATATAATTGGCAGACCACCAAAGTTACGTGCTAAGTCAAAGTAGAAGAAACCACGTAGGAATTTAGCTTCACCAACCATGCGTTTCTGCAATTCTGTGTTTGCCATTTGCGCATCTGGTATATGGTTAATTGCTACATTGCAACGATAGATACCTTTGTAACGAAACTGCCAGAAGTTCTGGGCAGCTCCATTGCTTGAACCACCGCTGGTGTAATGTGACAATGAAAGAAAATCGCCCTGGTCCTGTGAAGTATTTCCCATCCACATGTCATCGGTACACATACCTGAGAGATTCCAGAATTTGGCAATCTGCCACCAGTCATCGTAAAAGACAGACTGATAACAACCGGTGATTGCCTTTTTACAATCGTTCTCATTTTGGAAATAGGTGTCCAGGTTTTCCTGGCCTAATACAGGTTGTTCCAAAAAGTCGGAACAACTGCTGATGCCTGCTGTCAGTAATGCAGACAATGATAAAACTATAATAGATCTTTTCATTTTAGTATTAATTAAAAGTTCAAATTAACTCCAAGCAAGAAAGTTCTTGGATTTGGATAACCAATATTATCAACACCTGATTCTGTAACACCACCCATGGAAGCACGTTCCGGATCCATACCGGAATATTTTGTGAGAGTGAACAGGTTCTGAGCAGAAAGAGAAACTCTTACGCCAAGACCTTTGATCGTGTTTTTAGGTAAAGTGTAACCAAGTTGCAATAACTTGCAACGGAAATATGAACCATCTTCTACAAAGAAACTGGATACAGTTGTGTAGTTGTTGTTAAGGTCGTTTACAGAAAGACGTGGAATTGAAGCTCCGGTATTATCTTCGCGCCAAACTTTATCATAAGTGCCGGCATATACATTTGAACCGGAAGTTCCTGCATAAAGTGATTTAGTGGTATTGAAGATATCATTGCCAAATGTGCCATAGAAATTAGCCACAAGGTCAAAGCTCTTATAACCTAAACGAGTGTTGAAACCTAACATTAAATCCGGGAATGGATTACCAATGAAAGTTTTATCGTTAGCATTTAACACGCCATCGTGGTTCTTATCTCTGAAGATAAGATCTCCCGGTTTTGCATAGGGCTGAAGTATTGTACCATGTTCATCTGTATGTGCATTTATTTCAGCCTGATTCTGGAAGATACCATCACAGATATATCCGTAGAAACGGCTTAGGTATCCGCCTTCTTCGTTACGGATAATAAAGTTACCGGAGTTTAGCTCTTTAGTATAAAGCGGAGCTTCACCTGCCAGTTTTACAATTTTATTCTTCACAGAAGAAGCATTAACGCCCAGGTCATAAGTAAAGTCGCCTTTCTTGTCACTCCAGTTTAAAGATGCTTCCCATCCGGTAGCTTTCATACTACCAACATTGGTCCATATACGGCTGTTCCAGTCAGGATAACCAAGGATCAACAGGTTCTCTTTTTGCAAAAGCATGTCGGTTGACTTCTTTTGGAAAAGATCAAGTGTCATGCTCAGACGATTATTAAGCACACTCATATCAAGACCAATGTTATGATCTTCTACAGTCTCCCAACGAAGAGAGTTGTTACCTACAGAGCTAACAGCACTACCAACAATACGGTTGCCACCAAGTACATAATCGGCATTGCCCATCAATGTAAGGAAAGCTGAGTTTGCAATATTCTGGTTACCTACGCGTCCCCATCCGATACGGAATTTCAGGTTGTTGATCAGCTCCTGGTTTTTCATGAAATCTTCACTGGAAACTCTCCATGCAGCAGATACAGCAGGGAATGTTGCATATTTGTTTCCTGCAGAGAAACGGGAAGATCCATCAACACGTACAGATGCAGTTAAGTAATATTTGCCGTCATAGTTATACATTGCACGTCCAAGGTATGAAAGCAATGTAGTGTATTGATTTGTACCACTAGCCTGTTGGCTTTGTGTTCCGGCATTTACCTGTTGCAATTCTGTTATGTTACTGGCTGTGTTCTGACGAGAACCGGTTAACCAGTAATTAGAGAATTTCTCCATTGTATAACCAGCCATTGCATTGATGTTGTGTTTCTTATTGATAGTAGTCATATAGTTGGCTGTGTTTGTCCAGTTCCAGTCAACCTGTGAATTGAACTTACGCTCTACATAACTTAACTCCTGTTGTTCCAGATTATCAATATAGAACTTAGGAATGAATTTATCTGAAATACGGAATACCGCATTCACACCAAATTGTGAACGGAAAGTTAAACCTTTAATTGGTTCTACAGAGATATATGGAGTCATCAATAATCCATATTCATTACTTGAAGAATTCTGACGAGCCACTGTACCGGCAGGATTCCATACCTGGTTGTTGTAAGAACGCTGATAATTATTGAACTTATTATCTACCCAAGCCTCTTCCGGACGGAATACAGGAGTTGTAGGGTCCATTCTCATAGCAGAACTAAAAAGGTCAGATGGAGTATCGTCCCAGCTTTCCAATTTAGGAGCTAAATCAATACCGGCTTTAACTACCTTATTGAATCTGTATTCAGTACTAAAACGACCTGTTATCTTATCCCATACACCGGTATCAAACTGAGAATTCTGTTTGAAAAAGCCTAAGCTACCACTGAAAATAAATTTATCAGTACCACCTTGAAAACTAATATTGTAATTCTGAATTAAAGCAGTTTTATTAACCACCTGGTTCCACCAGTCAGTACCTGTAGAACCTGCAGGAGTATTCCAGATAGGAGTACTTCCATCATTCGTGTAACGTGACTTGAATACTTTTTCATATTCAGCTGCACCGGCCATTTTAGGATCGGCAATTGTTTGAAGACCAACAGAGGTGTTTACCTGAAACAATGTTTTGCCGGCTTTACCTTTTTTAGTACTTACAAGTATAACACCATTAGAACCACGGGTACCATAGATTGCAGCTGCTGAAGCATCTTTCAACACTTCTATGCTTTCAATGTCGTCCTGACTCAAGAAGTTGATATTTGTGCCTACTGGCATACCGTCTACTACATAAAGAGGGTCGGATCCATTAGTTGTGGTAACACCACGGATAATAACACGTGGAACGTCACCAGGACCACCACTGCTTGAAATCTGTACACCGTTAACCTTACCCTGAAGAGCATTCATTGCATTTCCGCTTGACAGTGTTTTGATATCCTCACCTTTTACAGTTGAAATAGAACTGGTAAGGTCGCTCTTCTTTACAGCGCCATAACCTACCACTACAATTTCATCAAGCACGGCAACATCCTCTGCAAGACTAACATTGATAACCTTTTGTCCGTTTACACTTACGGCTTGCTTCTTATATCCTACTACAGAAAAAATCACTGTAGCGTCATTCGGAACATTGGACAGAGAATAATTTCCACTAATATCAGTCATTGTTCCGATAGTACTTCCTTTTATTGAAACTGTTGCTCCAATAATGGGCTCTTTATCATTAGCCGCAATTACTTTTCCAGTCAAAGTTATCTTCTGAGCATAAACACTCATTGATATGACTGATAGTATAATAAATAAATACTTTTTCATTTTTATTGTGTTTTCAATTAGTTAATAGGATAAAATTTTGCACGCTTCAAATGAGCATCAAACTTAAACATATACTTACCTGTTGTTTTGATTGTAACGCTTGCATTATCTCCACCTTTCCATACACACTTTTCGATATCTGTTTTGCTATCAAATCTCCAGAAGCAGTAATCCCACCAGCCCCAATCGTGTTTGTTGTGGATAATGAACTCCATCTTGGTGCCTGCTGCTAAACTCATTGTTGTAGAGAATAAATATGGATTATCCTTATCCTGAATCAAAGGAGTAATATTTGAAGGACTCCATGAATCATTACCAGGTAAACCTTTTCCTACCAACCCGATTTGGAATGGAATAACATACTGAGGCTGTGCAGGGTCCAGAAGGTAATCGGAGCCAATAGCCTGAGGAAGCGGATTTTCAGGTACATAAGTCTTATAACTGTATTTTCCTGTTTTTACATTAAAGGTAATCTCGTAATATTCTTTTCCTGTAGGCAATACTATAGGTTGCGATACATCAGGATCGTCAGTTAGCAGACTAGTATTATCCGGATCAATACCAAAACAAATAGGAGAGAAGTCTGTTTTTTGAGGTATGAAACGAATCTTGGTACCGGCAGCTTCTGAATAATAATGAGCTGTATAAGTATATGCTCCGGTATGATCTATTACGGCAGGAACACCAAATACATCACTGTTTAACAGAGCAGCATCTGATACATCTGCCAGATACATTTTATCAAAGTCGGGCATTTCAGAAACATTGATAGTACAGTTCTGAGTAGTTGTGAGTTTGAACTTGTCAACAGCCGAAATTGTCATTGCGTAAGATCCGACACTTGATGGCATTGTTACCACATCACTATAATTGTAGGTCTTACCTGTTACAGTTATTGTTTTAGAATAATTTAATGATGGGATTGAAACACTAATGTGATCCAAAGCTTTATCATCCTGTACGCTGAAACGAAGATTTAGTTTTGTTTGATCCTTAATCAGCACTGTAATGTTTGCATCAGGCACTGTAGTAAAGACAGGGTTTGTAAAGTCACCATCCATTGTAAGCAAGATTGTTGATTCGGTAGCACGTCCGCCCAAATCAGTAACTGTTACTCTGATAGCAAAGTTGTCGCCAGTTAAAGTAGCAGGTGTTTTAAATGAATAGTCTAAATCATACGAGGTTAGTGTTTTTTCATAAATATCAGATAAATTAATTGTTTTATCCAAATTTAATTGTTCATTTTCAAGACGAATGCTGCGAATACCATCATTGTCAGTAATAGTTCCAGAGATTTTAAATGCTCTGCCCACTTCGCTTTGAATGTGGTCTGTCACTAAATCAATAGTAGGGGCTTTCCCATCTACATCTTTAAAATCGTCACTACTGCAGCCCAACATAAAGCAGGACAGCAAGAAAGATGACATTAAGCCAGTTAGCTGTTTTTTGTTCATAATACGTTAATTTAAGATTTTCTCTTATTAGTTATCGGGGCAAATATAAATTAGACTGGTAAATTGTTATATAAAAAATCGTGCATTGATAGATAGTAAATCGTGCAATGCATGATTTACTATTCTATTTTGAAGGATTTAATTGCTATATTTGTGATGACTAAGAATTTATGATATGAAAGACAAACTGAAACGAGTGCTATTTATAATTTTGGTAGGCTTGCCAACTCTATTATCGGCTCAGCCTTACACATTTAGACGCCTGGGGGTTGAATTTGGTTTATCAAATAATAATGTACTAAGTATCACTCAGGATAAATTAGGCTTTCTTTGGTTTGCGACTGAAGAGGGCTTAAATAAGTTTAATGGTGCCCGTTTTATTAATTACTATAAATACTCTACACAATCTCCAAGTATCAGCGGCAATGAACTAAATTGTGTTTATGCCGATAAGGTGGATAGCATTATTTGGATAGCCACTCAGCGTTCGGGCTTGAATGCTTATAACTACAACAATAATACATTTATCGTCTATAAAAAAGACCCGTCAAACAAAAATAGTCTTATCACAAATGATGTTACCTCCGTAACTAATGCTTCGGACGGGAATTTATTGATCAGCACTTACTATGGGGGAGTGGATTATTTTGATAAGAAAACAGGGAAGTTTACTCATTATAACAAGTCCACCGTTCTGGGATTAAAGAATGATAATGTATGGACTGTGATGGAAGATAATGAGCGGAATCTATTTATTGGCCACGTAAACGAGGGACTTAGTATTCTGTCTTTAAAAGATAACAAAGTAAGAAACTTTAAGAATAATCCTCAGGATCCGACAAGTATTCCCGGAAATGATGTGAAGTGTATCTTCAACGACAAGAATAATAACATTTGGGTTGGAACCAATAATGGGTTAGCCTTATTCAATGCAGAAAAGAATAACTTTACGGTGTTTAGGAATAACAATTTCAGTTTGTTTGGCCCAAAACTTATTTCCATCTTTTCCATTCAGCAAATAAACAAGAACCAACTGTGGATAGCCACCGAGTTTGAAGGGATATTTATTCTGGACATCCGCCAACTTTCTATCATGTCTCCCGATAAGGTTCAATTTCAGCACATCTCTTCAGGTGATAATGAGAATCAGCTTTCTGCTTCAACAGTTCGCAGCATCTTTCAGGATTCTTTCCACAATATCTGGATAGGAACTTATGGTGGAGGAATCAACTTTATAAGTAATATTCCTTCCAGATTCAACGTTTTAAATTACAATCCGATACTTGGAGAAAAGAGTAAATTGAGCTATAAAGTAGCTTGGGGTATGTGTACCGACAAGCAAGGTAAACTTTGGATTGGGACCGATGGTGGAGGTATAAATGTTTATGAAAGAGGAAAACGTATTGCCATTTATAACAAAGAGAACGGGGCGTTGAGTAATAATTCGGTGTTGTCTCTCTTTAACGACTCTCAGAACAACATTTGGATTGGAACTTTTCTTGGAGGCGTTAACTGTTATAACACAAAAAGTAAGCAGTTTAAGCAGGTTGTTTTAGGTGGAAAAACTAAGCAGGATATTCGTTGCTTCTTTGAAGACTTAAATCATAATCTTTGGGTTGGAAGTGATGATGGTATTTACCGCATCAATCTGAATGATCAGAAGAAAATTACTAATTTCAATACAAAAAACAGTGGACTTAAAGGAGATTTGGTAAGAAGTATTTTTCAGGACTCTAAGGGCAGAATGTGGATTGGTACTTTTGGTAACGGACTTGGGATATATACTCCGCAGATGAAGCTCCTCAAGAATATGGATGATCACACTGGCTTTTGCTCAAATACAATAAACCACATATTCAGAGACTCACGGAATAGAATCTGGGTAGCAACAGGTGATGGATTAGTATTATTCTCTTCTATGAGCAGTTACGATTACAGAACATTTAAAAGAAGTGATGGTCTTGCCAATAGCCATATCAGAGCCATTACTGAAGATAGCAGGAAGAATATATGGATAAGTACCAATAAGGGACTTTGTAAATATTCAGAAGCGAAGAATAAATTTGAAAATTATGATATTTCAGATGGCATTCCAGCTGGAAACTTCATGAGTGGATCTATCACAAAAGACAAAAATGGCTTCATCTATTTTGGTTCCTTAGGCGGTGTCTGTTATTTTAATCCGGAACACTTTGTTGACAGTAGACAGTATCCTAATCCCATTATTTCTGAGTTAAAGATATACAATAAACTGTCGACTCTGGAAAATGATCAAAAGATTATTCCATTGGGAGGAAACAAGGACATTGAACTAAATTATAAAGAAAATAGTTTTAGCATTACCTTCAATGAGCTGGATTACTCTTTGGATAATCAGGTGGAGTATTCCTATATGCTAAAAGGATTGAATGATTCATGGTATACATTAGAGCAAGGACACAATAGTGCTACTTTTCTTGATATAGCTCCAGGAAATTATGAGTTCCTGATTAAGGCTCGCCTTCACAATCAGGAATGGCGCGAAGAGGCCACTTCAATATTCATTCATATTGCTCCTCCTTTTTGGTTAACCTGGTGGGCTAGGATTCTTTACATGATTATCTTGATAGCAATCATTTATATTTCTCTGCATGTCTATAACAGGAGAATTAATTGGAGGAATTCTTATCAGATGGAAAGAAAAAAGCATGAACAGGAACAGGAACTGAACAACGAACGCTTACGGTTCTATACCAATATCACTCATGAATTGCGTACTCCTTTGACCCTTATTATTGGTCCGCTGGAAGATATGATGAAAGAAAAGTCTCTGCAGCTTAAGCAGGTTCATAAAATTTCTGTGATACATCAAAGTGCTATTCGTTTGTTGAATCTGATCAACCAGATATTAGAATTCAGAAAGACAGAAACGCAAAACCGTAATCTGTGTGTTCGTAAAGATAATATTGCAGAGCTTATTCGGGAAACAGGGTTAAAATACAAAGAGCTGAATCGTAAACCGAATGTAGATTTTAATATTGTTATAGAAAAAGAAGATATGCCATTGATATTTGATAAAGAGGTGATTACTATTATTCTCGATAACTTTATATCAAATGCCATTAAATATACAGAAAAAGGTACTATCACTATATCCTTATATTCTAAATTGAAAGATCAGATAGAGTATACTGAAATAAAGGTTAGTGATACCGGATACGGAATTGAACCAAATGCCTTACCCCGGATTTTTGAAAGATACTATCAGGCCAACAGTAAATTTCAGGCATCGGGAACAGGTATCGGACTTGCTTTAGTGAAAAACCTGGCTGAATTACACGAAGGTGAAATATGGGTAGAGAGTTCTGTAGGGAAGGGAAGTGACTTCTTCCTTAGATTGCTGACTCACAATACATATCCAAACGCATTGCATGCTGATGTTCAAGAGACCGATAAACCAAAATCTATTGAAACAACAGAAGTTGAATCTGGCTCAGAAAAGCAAATCCTTTTGGTGGTAGAAGATAATCCGGATATTCGTGAATACATAGGCGAAACGTTCTCTGAAGCATTCGAAGTGATTAGTGCCGGAGACGGAAAGAAAGGTCTGGAGCTAGCTGTCACAATTATTCCGGACATTATCATTAGCGATATCATGATGCCTGAAATGGATGGCGTGGAATTATGCAAGAAACTAAAACAGGATGTACGCACCAGCCATATTCCCATCATACTACTAACAGCAAAGGATTCAATGCAGGACAAAGAAGATGGTTATACCGTTGGTGCGGATTCATACATTACTAAGCCTTTTAATGCAAGCTTGTTGAAAAGCAGGGTTAGCAACTTGCTTGAACTAAGAAAGAAACTAGCTGCATTATTCTCTTCAAGTACAAATATTGTTTCCAAACAAGAGGTGGCCAATAGCTCATTGAACAAACTGGACAATGAGTTTATCAAGATAGTCACTCAGCATATTGAAGCTGATCTTAGCTCAGACAAAATAGATGTGACCTATCTTTCAGATAAAATGTGTATGAGTACTTCTACGCTTTATCGGAAAATGAAAGCACTGACAAATCTATCCACCAATGAATATATCCGAAAAGTAAAAATGCAGAATGCAGAACGACTGCTTTTGGAAGGTAAATACAAAATCTCCGAAATTGCGTATAAAGTAGGATTCAATAATGTGGTTTACTTTAGACAATGCTTTAAAGATGAATACGGTATAGCTCCATCTGAATATGTAAAACGTCAGGGATAGATGTAGGCTTTACTATACGGACAAATTCTTTGGTTAATCCATCAACCATATAAAATATTTCTGTAATTTTGGGTTCTGCTTTTATTAGCAAATCCATGTTAATCAAAATCTATTATATGAAAAAAAATATCGCATTGCTTTTTATTCTATTTGGGGCATTCTCTCAGTTTATGACTGCACAAAGTTTTCAGTTTAAGACTCCTTTATATGGTGCAGCATATTATAGTGAATATACGCCGACTGACAGACTGGATGAAGATATTCGTCTGATGAAAGAGGCACACCTTTCTGTAGTTCGTGTTGGAGAATCAACCTGGTCTTTGTTTGAACCTCGCGAAGGTGTATTCCAGTTTGAATGGATGGATCGTATTCTTGATCATTTGAACAAGGCCGGCATCAAAGTGATTCTGGGAACTCCAACATATTCTATTCCGGCCTGGATGGCAGAGCGTCATCCCGAAGTGTTATCTCAAAAGACAAGCGGAACGCAAAGTTATTATGGTATCCGTCAGAATATGGATATTACGAATCCCACCTATTTGTTTTATTGTGAGCGCATTATCCGGAAGATGATGGTGCATTTTGCCAAGCATCCGGCCATTATCGGTTATCAGGTGGATAATGAAGTAGAACCACGCGGTATTAACAACCATGATTACTTTGTTGGTTTCCGCAATTACATTAAGAAGCAGTTCAATAATGATTTAGATTCACTGAACCGTGCATGGGGTTTAAATTATTGGGGAATGAATATCAATACCTGGGAAGATTTTTATCAACGTGATGGAGTTACAAATCCGTCTTACAAAGTGGCTTGGGAACGCTGGAACCGAAAATCAACAGCCGATTTCTTAAATTGGCAAATAGATATCGTGAAACAGTACAAACGAGATGACCAGTTTGTTACTCATTGTTTTATGCCGTATTTCAGAAATATTGATCAGGTGGAAGCATTCAGGCAGATGGAATATCCTGCTATCAATGTTTACTATACCATGCAGGATGCACAGGATGGCCAATGGATTGGTTATGCCAGCGATTATATGCGTAAGGTTTCTAAGAATGGAAATTTCCTTGTAACAGAAACAAATGCGCAGGGCACAGGGTGGGATAGCAAAGATCAGTATCCGCCTTATGACGGTCAGCTGAGACAAAATATGTATAGCTTCCTTGCTGGTGGAGCCAATATGGTGGAATATTGGCATTGGAGTACATTGCATTACGGACAGGAAACTTATTGGCGTGGTATTCTGGGGCATGATATGCAACCTAACCGCGTGTACCGGGAGTTTCAGAAAGGTGCAAAAGAGCTTGATAAAATAGGAAGTAAACTGGTTAATCTGAAAAAGAAAAATAAAGTCGCCATATTATATAGTCACGATTCGGGGCAGGGTTTGCAGTTTATGCCTTATACCAACGGAGACAATTACAAGGATTATATGCTTTATGAGTCTTTGTACCGTCAGAACATAGAGTGTGATATTATCCCTTGCGACAAAATAACTGATTTTAGTGGTTATGATATGCTTGTAATACCTCCATTGTACGTGGCAGCTGACAGTTTATTGAATAAGATTTCGGATTTTGTGAAAAGGGGTGGCGAGGTAGTAATGCTTTATAAGAGCGGTTACTGCAACGAACATTCTGCTGTACGTCCCACATTGGCACCCGGACCATTGAAAGATGTATGTGGATTTACTTACCAGGAGTTTTCAACTATTAATAAACTAAATCTGAAAGCAAATGAGTTAGGGACTAATGATAATACAGTTAGCACCTGGTTTGAATTTCTTCAGCCCACTACGGCTAAACCTTTGGCATACATTGATCATCCTTTCTTCGGGAAGTGGCCTTGCATTACTGAAAATTCATATGGAAAGGGGCATCTTATTTATTTAGCAACTGTTCCTTCACAGGATTTGTTGCAGAAGATTGTGGCTCGTGCAGCCAATCGTATCGGTCAGTTACCTTTCAATGGAAAATATCGTTATCCGGTTATTATGCGTTCGGGCGTTAATAGTAGCAAGAAGAACATTCATTATATATTCAATTATTCGGCAGAAGAAAAGAGTATTGAATATCCTTATGCAGACAGTCGTTCTTTACTGGACAACCAATTGTTGAAAAAAGGTAGTCAGATTACTGTTGAGCCGTGGGGAGTGATTATTGCTGAGGAATAAAATGGTTCGTGGAATGAAATGCTAAATCATTGCACTCTTCTTGGGTGTGCTAAACCGGGTTACAGACTGGCTTGAGACCATCTGTGGATGATTGCTCTTTTGCCCGTTTCGGATTAATAATTGGTTTGTCTTATCAAAAGGTGGTGAAAGGGAATAACTTATTGTTGGAAGCCTTAAAGTAATGCGTCTGGGAAGAAGAAAAGATCTGGCATAGATTAGTTTAAGAAAGTCTGCATAATAATATTAAAAAGCCATATTAACAAGAATATATTTATTCTCTCTTGCTAATATGGCTTTTTAGTCTAGATTTTAAATTTAAGCATTAAAATTCCAAATGAGTCCTGATACCGAAAGCATGTACCGGACCTCTGTCTTTATTATAAGCTGGATTTACGATAAACTGATAATCGGGCGATATCCAGAATGGATATTTCTTTAGTTTAAATGAGTAATATAATTCTGTTATCATCTCCGGCTGATAATTTAGTTTCCCATCACCAATAATAAATCCATATCCACCTTCTTTCAGATATTCTTTGTGTTCTTTAGATAATCCGTTTGCAATGAAAGCTACTCCGAGTTTATCATTATTTCGTTGCCAAAGATTGCCTGCTAATTGAACTCCTAGACTAAAAGCCCTGTCTATTTCGGTGAAAGCCCAAGTCTCGTTATGTCCATCGTTCCAACTGGTGCGTAAAAACATTCCAATGTTATTGGATAAATTATGTTCCACATTGATTCCAAAACCAAATTTTGTTCTTCCTTGAACTCTGGTACTATCAATAGCTGGAGATGAGTTATTTGCTTTTCCCCAGGCTATTGCTTTATTATAATTACCCATGCGTGCACTTGTAAGAAAGGACATTACACGAATAACTCCCGATTGATTCCCAATTTTATATTGATGCTCGAATTCCAGAGCTTCAGAGTTAGCATGCAATATTTTGCTGTCCATCGCTGCTCCATTTGCTGTAATTGGTACCATGACCGATGATAAGCGTATTGCCCATTGTGGTTTTACGAATTCTGCTATTACGCCATAAGTATATCCTCTTGTGTCTGCTGGATAATCCCATGCTCCGTTTCCCATTAAAGCCCAGTTATAAAATTGTGTACGCGGATCATGGCTGAACTTATTATTGTCGAAGAAATCCATAACACTAAATTTTCCCAATGATATGGAAATATAGGATGTGGGAATATCTGTCTGTATCTGATTTATTCCCTCATCTACTTTTTGAGTCTCTTTTGATAACGCAAACAGTTGCTTAATAAACATTCTGGCTGTATATATCTTGGGAGTTGCATCACTCACGCGATATACTTCTCCGTTGGTAAAGCCAGCAATACCGCGAGCTTGAGAAAAGCCACTACCACCGCCTAGTTCCATGTTATAATATGCTGATGCACCTTTCCATAGTTTGGCACCTATATATAATGTGCTTGTAATGGAAACAGGAGATTCTGTTTCTGCACTTATACTATTTTTGCCTGAATAATCTGCATGAAATGAAGGATGGTGCTGATATATTGTAGTGTTCTGAAAATGAAAGCTCAATTTGTTCTGCTGAATGCTGTCAGTGTTACAATTAGCAAAATTATTATTTGATATACCTAGCAGGCAAATGGCTAGATATATAATTTTTATCTTTTTCATATCTTTCGTTTTTTTAGAGTATGTCTAGATGTTGTAAAATAAGAATATTAAGAATAAAATAATCTGCCTTTATATTATTAAAACGATAAGGCATTCTTAATAGTTCAAAGAATAGGGGTCTATTGTTTTTTTCATTATAAAAAAACGGAAGGTTCCAAATAGTTGTTTCTCAACAAAATGGTTTGGATAAAATGTAGTAATTGATTTCATTGATATATTTGTTTTTAATATGCAGGAAGAAATCAAAAATTAAAGCCTGACATATTGATTATAATAATGACAAGGATTGCAGTTCTTTCCTTGTATCTTTTATTTTTCGGTGCGAAAGTACTTATTAAGCATTATATACGAAAGAAAGAATATTAAAAATGTATTGATTTATGCCTTATATATAATGAATAAAAATAAGAGGCTACCTTTTTAATATTTTGATAACCTCTTAAAAAAAGAATATTAGCTATAATGTATGAAAAGAAATTAGTTAAAGTTATTGCCTTCTTCGCTTAACGCCCATAATTAATTTGTTGTTGTATGGGATTGAGAAAAACTTAAAACCGTATAGGCTCAGATCTCCTTTTAAAGAACGGCTTTTTGAACTAATGGATCTGAACTCAAAGGCAGTATTGATTATGTTTACATAACCCGAGCGTTTTTCTTTTGGTAAATCACTCACAATTTTACTAAGTAATTTAGAAACATCTTCTTCGGATAGTTTCAATACTTTTTCTGGTGTTAACTCTTCCAGAGATATTATTTCTTTTTCCATAATGTTGTTTATTATATCTTAGTTTTATATAGCTCCTTGTATTCTTCTCTACCAGATTTCATCTTCAATTATGAGGTGAATTTAGAAAATAAAACAATCAATTGTGACTTTATAGATGTGTTTATTTAATATAGATTAACACTTTTCCGGGGTCACAACTTATTAATAATTACTATACCTTTGTCCTGGTTTTAAGCCTCGTCTAAGGGACGATCAAAATTATATATGAAAACTACATTGAACACATCTTCATTAATGTATAAAAATAAGTTGCACAAATTCCATTCTTGGGGAGTAGAGGCCACTTGTTGATTTTTTAGATAGCTTTTCGTAGAGAATATCCAATTATTTTTTTAATAAATCATTTATTTATGAGTAAATCAGTAGAACTCATAATGGCATTTTGTGTGTCGTTATGTGTCCAACAATTGTATGCCCAGAATAGCTCCCGCTATACCTTGGGCATAGATGAAATGTTTCGTTTGGCCGACGAGAACAGTAAGAGTATCCGTACTTTCAATACGGGAATTGAACAGGCTAAAGAGGGAATAAAGGTAGCTAAGAATAACTTATTACCCAGTATTGATATGGGTCTTTCGTTTAGTTATTTGGGAAATGCTTATATCACGGATCGTGATTTTTCAAATGGCGCGAAAGCTGAAATGCCTCACTATGGTAATAACTTCTCAATAGAAGCATTCCAGGTTATTTATGCCGGGGGAGCTATCTCGGGTGGAATTGCTATAGCCGAACTTCAGCAAAAGATGGCGGAGCTGGAAAAAGCAAATAACCAACAGGATATTCATTTTCTTCTCACGGGCTATTATCTGGAGTTGTATAAATTAGGTAACTATGCAAAGGTGTACCAAAAGAACATTGAGCAAACTAAAAAGTTGGTGCATGATATTCAGGCCAAGCAGAAGGAGGGTACTGCTTTACAAAACGACATTACACGTTATGAGTTGCAACTAAAGAATCTGGAGTTGGCACTCACTAAAGTAAACAACAATCAATCTATTATCAATCATCAGCTGATAACTGTTCTGGGATTGCCCAAAGGGACGATAATTTTTCCCGATACAACTATATTGAAAAAAGAGTTAGCCGTATCCGGAGAGGATGACTGGCAACAAATTGCATCTTCTTCACTGCCAGCATTAAAACAGTCGGCATTAGGTGTAGATATTAGTAAGCAGCAGGAAATAATTCAAAAAGCAGATAAACTGCCGCAGATTGCCCTTGTTGCTGCTAATCATTTTGATGGACCTATAACCATTGAGGTGCCGCCTATCAACAAAAATCTGAATTATTGGTATGTTGGTGTGGGAGTGAAATATAATATTGCTTCACTTTACAAGACAGACAAGAAATGTAGGCAGGCTAAACTTGCTACCCGCCGTGCTCAGGAGCAATTATCACTAACCAGGGATCTAGTTGAAAATGAAGTACAGGCTGCTTATAAACATTATCTGGAGTCGTTTACTGAGCTTGATACACAAATGAAAAGTCTTGAACTGGCAGCTCAAAACTATTCGGTCATCAATAATCGTTATCTCAACGATCTGGCATTGATTACAGATATGCTGGATGCCAGTAATTCAAAACTGAGCGCAGAGTTGCAGGTTGCAAATGCCCGGATTAATATTCTTTTCAATTATTATAAACTGAAAAAGGCGTCAGGAAACTTATAAATAAACAATTAAACATCATAGAACAATGGATCATAAAAGAAAAAAGCTAATCAATAATATTGTTATCGTACTTGTACTTGCTTGCGGGGTTACCTGGGTATGTTCACGATTCGTTCATCTTGGAAGTGTAGAGTATACAGATAATGCACAGGTGAAACAATTAATTGTACCGGTAAACTCACGTGTTCAAGGGTTTATTAAGAAAATTTGTTTTGAAGAAAACCAATACGTTCATAAAGGGGATACTTTGGTTTTAATTGAAGATACTGAATTCCGTTTCAGAGTAGCACAGGCTGAGGCTGACTATCAGAATGCTATATCTGGTAAAACAGTCATGTCTTCAAGCATTAACACTACACAAAACAATATCTCTGTATCAGATGCAGGTATTCAGGAAGCTAAAATCCGTTTGGATAACGCTGAACGTGAATATAATCGTTATAAGAATCTGTTGGGACAAGGGGCAGTTACCAAACAGCAATATGATAATATCAAAACAGATTACGACGCTTCAAAAGCACGATATGAATTGTTAGTTCGTGAAAAGCAATCTACAACGTTGGTTAAGCAGGAGCAAACACATCGTTTAGGTCAGAACACTGCCGGAATCAAACTTGCCGAAGCAGCATTGGGATTGGCAAAACTAAATCTTTCCTATACAGTTATCACAGCTCCATGTGACGGAACAACCGGAAGAAAGAATATACAGGAAGGAATGTTGATTCAGCCGGGGCAAGCTTTGGTTGATTTGGTTGATGAAAACGACAAGTGGATTATTGCTAATTACAAAGAGACGCAAACCGCAAATATACACGATGGTCAAGTGGTAAATGTAGAAGTTGATGCTATTCCGAATGTTGTTTTTAAAGGTACAGTAGAATCTCTTGCGCAAGCTACAGGAGCAAGTCTCTCTTTATTCCCACAAGATAATTCAGCTGGTAATTTTGTGAAAGTAGAACAGAGGATACCTATACGCATTAAATTCTCAAAAGAAAACAGCTCTGAGAATTTGAAGCGCCTTCGTGCAGGGATGAATGTGGAATGTGAAGTAAACTATTAATCTATGCATGATATAGGTCCTTTTTCTATCCCGGCTATGCGGCCTTTCGTCCCCGAAAAGCTGAGGCCGTGGATAATAATTGTTTTTGCTATTGTTTTTCAGCTTTCAGGAGGTGTATATCTGGCAGTGGTTAGTGAAATGGTAGGTTCTACGGCTTTGATGCAGGAGGATATTACGATGGCGGGTGCTGCTTCTTTAGTAGGACTGGCGCTGACGTTCACCATTATGTTCCGGTTAAAGTTCCGTTTTCCGTCGAAAGTAACCTTGCTTGTTTGTTGTAGTGGTATTATTGTATGTAATTTAATTTGTATGCATACAGTTAGTGTTCCTGTTCTTGTGGCAACCAGCTTTGTGGCCGGAGCTTTCAGAATGTGGGGAACATTTGAATGCAACTCAACTATCCAGCTATGGATTACACCCAAAAGAGATCTTTCGATCTTCTTCTGTTACATCAATTTATTAGTGCAGGGAATGCTTCAGTTTACGGGGCTGACTGCCATCTATACTTCATTCCTGTCAGAATGGGAATATATGCATTGGGTGGTTGTTGCATTACTGCTGATGGTGATGATTGCTACTGTAATTTTATTCCGAACCTATCGTTCAATGAAGAAACTGCCACTTTTCGGTATAGATTGGTTAGGCGCTCTTTTGTGGGGGTTAACAGTGTTATGTGTTATTTTTCTATGTGTGTACGGAGAACATTATGATTGGTATGAATCTCAATACATAAGAATGGCTACTATATTTGCTGTTGCAATGATACTGATTAACTTATGGCGTGCAAAAACGATACGGCACCCGTATATTTCGTTGCCGACATGGAAATTCAAGACAGTATATCTAACTGCTATTATATATCTGATAGTTTTCATACTGATTTCGCCCATGCATGTGTTGGAACATGCCTATATGGTTGATATACTTGGTTACGATTCTCTGAATGTTATTTCCACCAATTGGATAGCCATTTTAGGTATTGTTACTGCAAGTATCTTTATGTATAAAACATTTGCTCTTAAAAAATGGAGTTACAAAAGAGCTACAGTTATTGGCTTTTCATCCATTGTTGCCTATTTGATGATATTCTATTTTATAATTGATTATAACTTGCCGAAAGAGTCATTGATTTTACCCATATTTTTACGAAACTTTGGCTATGTAGTAATCTCTATTTGTTTTCTTACAGCATTGACGCAAGTTCCTTTTCAGTACTTCTGGGAAGCATTAACCATACAAGCCTTTGTTGATGCTTGTTTTGGAGAGTTCTTTGGCGCAGCCGTACTGGGACGTGCACTGAAATATGTGATGGCAAAGAACGTAACGTTATTGAGTGCAAATTTAGATCATGTAAATACTCTGGCTAGCCAAATGCCTCGGGGAGAATTATATGGAGCATTGCAACAGCAGGCGTTAATGGTTTCAATGAAAGAGTTGTATGGCTGGCTTGTAATATCAGGCCTGTTTTGTCTGGCCATATTTATGCTGAAAGAAAGCTCTCTTCGTCCTAAATTTGCTATACATCCTAAGTTCAGGACTATCAGGAGATATATAAAACATGAACTACGTGAAAAAATAAACTAGCGTTCTGGCTATTCTTCCACCCGGGTGTATGATAGCTCTTCATCCGGGTGTACATTACCCTTAGACCCGGGTGTAGAGGTTTTCTCCATCCGGGTGTAGAAGTCTTTAGTACTGAAAAAAAATCTTATTATCTCTTTATAAATGTAACTAATAGTTAAAGACTTCGTAATTTCTTCGTCACTGCTTTGAAACATAACAACCGTTCCTTTGTGCAAACAAAAATAACGATGTTATGAAAAAAGTAATATTATTATCAGTACTTATTTCTTTACTGGGTGTTTTGGCAATGCATGCACAAACTAATAGTACATTGGCTATGTACGAAGGGGATAAACACTCAAAGGTTGACTATTCTGATGAGACTGCTTCATCTAAGTCTGCTGTTCCTACATGGGAATTTCTTTCCGGAATAACTTCTCAATTTTCTGCTGAGGAGATTAATAACAACAATTATATTTTTGGTGGCAAGATGGGTTGCATGATGCAGCTTGTGAAATCACTCTATGTTACAAAGGAAGAGGTGGTTCCGGGAGATCCTCAGACCAGAACGATAATTAAGAAACCTGAGATTTACAATGCGGTGAACAATGTTGAAAAGTTCCTCAGAAAACAGGTGAAAGATAAACAGATGTCAATGGAAGATGCACAGCGAAACCTGAATCAGGTAATAGAGGTGGCACTGGCTGCTATTGATACGGAAGAAACAAACTCTTTTGAAGAGGCTCTACATAAAAACAGGAAACAGGCCGACTCTCAATTAGAGGTTTTTAAAAAGGTAAAGGTAAAAAGTATCTATTAAACTAACTAGTAATGAAGATTAAAATTCTACTTTCATTTTGCTTATTGTTTTTTACTGGCACATTGCTTTATAGCCAGATTATAGTAAAAGGTGTTGTGAGGGATAAGTCGGGAGAAGCACTTCCCGGAGTTTCGGTAAAAGTGCTGAATAAAGCTGCTACAGGAACAGTTACCGGCATGGACGGACAATATTCCATTAATGTATCTCCGAAGGGAACACTCGAGTTTTCATTTATTGGTTTTTCCTCACAAAAGGTAGCGGTAAATGGTAAAACAGTTATTGATGTAACAATGAGTGATCAATCTACAGAGCTCGACGAGGTTGTGGTTACAGCTGTGGGTATCAAACAGCAGAAAAAGAAATTGGGCTATACTACTCAGCAGATTAATGCTCAGACTATTGAGGAATCTAGCTCTATAAATCTGGGTAACGCACTTACCGGACAGGTTGCCGGCCTTACGGTTACCAATCCTACTGGACTTTTTCAGGCTCCGGCATTTACTTTAAGAGGGAAAACTCCGCTGATTGTAGTGGATGGTATTCCTATTGAATCGGACTTGTTCGATGTTCCTAACGAGGATGTGGAAAATATCAATGTACTGAAAGGTACTTCAGCCTCAGCTTTGTATGGATCAAGAGGTAAGAACGGAGCTATTCTTATCACAACAAAGAAAGCAAAGAAAGAGGGATTGGAAGTAACTGCAAATGTTTCTTCCATGATTTCTGCCGGATTTACAGTGTTTCCTGAGACACAACATCAATATGGTAGTGGGTCGGAAGGTAAATATGAGTTCTGGGACGGTGCCGATGGTGGTATATCTGATGGTGATATGACCTGGGGACCTAAATATACTCCCGGATTGCTGGTTAAACAATGGAATAGCCCTATCCGTAACAAGCAAACAGGTGAAACAATTCCCTGGTGGGGAAATGTAGCCGGATCAATTTATGATAACCGTGCACTTTACGAACGTGTGCCTATTGCTTTTGAGCCTCATGATAACCTCAAAGAATTCCTTCGCACAGGTATTGTTACAAAAACTAATTTCTCGTTGGCTTACAAAGGAAAACGTTCAAATACTTATTTTTCGGGTAACTATGCCAATCAGCGCGGACAGGTTCCTAATACAAGTGTACAGACTGGCGGGCTGACTTTTAATAATGAATATAACGTTACTGATAATGTGAAGTTTAATGTGAATATGTCTTATAACAAAGTCTATTCACCAAATTATCCACGTTACGGTTATGGCCCAAAGAACCATATTTATACCATTGTACTGTGGATGAGTGACGATGTGGATATACGTGAATTGAAAAAACATCTTTATCGCACTGATCAGGATGGATATGTGCAGGCCAATTATAACTATGCATGGTACAACAATCCTTATTTCATGACCGAAGAGCTTACTCAGCAACATAACCGCGATGTGCTTGATGGTCAGGCTAAATTAACATGGGATATCCTTCCAAACTTTACAATCCAGGGACGTACCTCGGCTCGTTCACAAACACTCTTTGAAGATATGTGCAGTCCAAAATCATACATGAATTATGGCGACTCACGTGATGGAAATTATAAGGATTGGAACACCCGTCAGCTGAATGTGGATGCTGATGTATTGGCTACTTACTCTTATTCATTTTCAAAGAATCTGGCATTGACTGTTAATGGAGGTGCTTCTTCTTTCTATCGCAGATACCAGCAGGAGTATCAATCAACTGATGGTCTTATTGTTCCCCGTGTTTATAACCTGAGCAATAGTCAGGGTCCGGTTTCTGCTACAAATAACCTTCAGAAAAAAGCGATCAACAGTCTTTATGGAACAGTGAATCTGGATATTTACAATGCAGCTTTTCTTACTGTGACAGGACGTAATGACTGGTCGTCAACTCTTCCAAAAGGAAATAACTCTTATTTCTATCCTTCAGTAGCATTGAGTACGCTTATTTCTGAATATGTAAAACTGCCAAAGGCCATTGATTACCTTAAAGCACATGGCTCATGGGCAGTAGTATCAAGTGATCTTGATCCTTATAGTATTACCTCTTCTTACAATAAGAGTACAATGTATGGTTCAACTCCTTCGGTTACTTATCCTTCTGCATTGGTTAACAGTAACATCAAACCACAGAAAACAACCTCTTATGAATTAGGATTATCGTCTTCTTTCTTAAAGAACCGTTTAAGTGTGGAACTGAGCTATTATCATGTAATTGATGAAAACCAGATTATCGACTTACCTATCTCTGAAGCTTCCGGATTTACCACCAGAAAGGTGAATGGAAACGTGAGCACAACCAACGGATTGGAGCTTGTGCTGGGCGCAGAGCCGATAAAGGGCAAAAACTTTAGCTGGAGCTTTACTACCAACTGGACTATGGATGCAAGTAAGCTTACTAAAGTATACAATGATATGGCGAAATACGGTAACCTGAAAAAGGGTGATCGCATAGATGCTCTTTATGCTACACAATGGATGAAAAGTGCTTCCGGAGAAGTTATCCTGGATGCAGTAACCGGCATGCCTACCAAAGATAGCTATGTGAGTAATATTGGTCATGCAAATCCTGATGCCCGTTATGGATTTCAGAATGTATTCAAAATTAAAAAGTTCCGTATAAATGTAGACTTTGATGGTGCTATTGGCGGTATGATGGTTTCTACAACAAATCAGAAAATGTGGTGGGGCGGTCGTCATCCAAAGTCAGTAACATGGAGAGATGCTGAATATGCAGCAGGTAAACCTGTTTATGTTCCCGATGGTGTAGTGGTTACAGGTGGTTCCTTGGTAAGAGACGTAAATGGAAATGTGACTTCGGATACACGTACTTATCAGAAAAATACTACAGCAGTGAGTTGGCAAACATGGTGCCAGAACTATCCTTACCGAGCAGTGATTACTGAAAAAGAAAGTAAGGAGTTTGCCAATGCCTTTGACAGAAGTTATCTGAAATTAAGACGTCTGGCTGTTTCTTATGACCTCACTAACATTATAGGTAAGAAAACATTTAAAGGGCTCGACCTAACCGTTTTCGGAAACAACCTGTTTGTGCTGAAGAATGTTCCTTATGTTGATCCTGATTTTGGTTCTTCGGATAGCAGTTTGCAAGATCCTTCTGCCCGTTATGTAGGTGTTAGTGCAACAATAAAACTATAACTATTCAAATTAAAACAGATAAAATGAAACGAATCTTATCAATCATATTTGCATCCTTACTGGTGTTTTCGTCATGTACCAACTTTGAAGAATTGAATACTGATCCTAATAACCCAACGACAACGCATCCCAGATTGTTGTTGACCAATATTTGCTGGAATACATTCAGTGAGAGCAGCCTTGATCCGCTTTATGCATCAAGATATATTGTTCAATCTGATGGAGAGAATAGTGAGCAGTTTTATAAATGGAACCGAGGCTCTTTCTCCTATTATACCAATTTGAAAGATGTGAATAAAATGCAGGAGGAAGCTGAAAAGATATCTGCCAACGGATATGTGGCTTTGGCCCATTTCTTCCGTGCATATTACTTCTATAACCTGACAATGACTTTTGGTGATGTTCCATATTCTGAAGCTCTGAAAGGAGAAACAGATGCTAATTATACTCCCGTTTATGATACTCAGGAGAATGTGTTCAAAGGAATATTGTCTGAATTGAAATCTGCAAATGAAATTCTTTCAAAAGAATCGGATAATCTCTCAGGAGATGTTATCTTTGGAGGAGATATTACAAAGTGGAGGAAAACTGTGAATACTTTCCGGTTAAAGGTATTGCTTACACTCAGCAAACGGGCAAATGATGCTTCCAGTACTGTGAAGTCAGATTTTGCAGCTATTGTGGCCAGTGAGCCTTTGATGACTTCATCTGCTGACAATGCACAGTTAGTATATCTGGATCAGGAAGGAAACAGATATCCAATGTTCAATAGTAGTACGTTTGGCTCGGGAATGTATATGGATTCTACTTTTGTGGCTTTGCTGGCCGACAAGAAAGATCCACGTTTATTCACATTCTGTACACAAACAAATAATGCGAAGAGTGCCGGATTGGCAGTGAATGATTTCAGTGGTTACAACGGCGGTGATCCTGCTGCACCTTATGCAACGGTAAATGCAAAAGCGGTGGCCGGAAACATTTCGAAGCCTCATTCCCGCTTTTATGCAAGTGCAACAAATGAGCCTCAGATATTGATTGGCTATTCAGAACAGGAACTTATTCTGGCTGAGGCTATGGTACGTGGATGGATTACGGGCGATGCATCAACTCATTATGAAGCTGCAATTAAGGCATCGTTTAAGTTTTACGAAACGTATGCAGCTGATTATGCAAGTTATCTGGGAGAATCATCAGTTTCTGCCTATATTGCTTCTTCAAAGAACTCTTTGGCAGGATTGAGCAGTGAACAAAAGATAGAACGAATTGTTGACCAGAAATACATACAATCCTATTTTCAGGGTATGTGGACGCCGTTTTTTGAATACCTACGCACTGGTTATCCTGCATTCAGAAGACAGGCCGGGGTGGAAGTTCCTAAAAGATGGATGTATCCACAGGCAGAGTATAATAACAATGCGGCAAATGTGAAAGCTGCTCTTGACAGGCAATTCAGTGGTCAGGACAGAATCAGCGATGCACTTTGGTGGGAGAAATAAAAAATAGAATATGAAGAAAGTACAAGTATTATTGGTAATGTTGCTGCTTGCAGTGGCATTACCTTCATTGGCAAAATCGCCTGAATTAAAGTTCAGAAATGATAATTTTAAAATAATCCAGTTTACAGACATTCACTGGAACAGCGATCACAAGTACAAAATCTATAATGATAGTACAGAGATGATGATGCGCCAGGTGATTGAGGCAGAAAAGCCCGATCTTGTAATAATCACAGGCGATATTTCTGTATCCAAAGGGGCTAAAGAGGGATGGGATCAAGTAACCCGTCCAATGACCGACTTAAAGGTTCCTTTTGCTGTAACATTTGGCAATCATGATACCGAAAGTGACATGCCAAAACTGGAAGCTCTTAAATATCTACAGAGCAATCCTTTCAACTTGACTCAGGATTCAGGGGAAGAAGTAGACGGAGTGGGCAATAGCACATTGGCTGTAAAGTCATCTGAAAGTGATAAAGATTCATGGCTCATCTATCTTTTCGATTCTCATGCATATACAAATGATTCTATAATGGGACATTATGACTGGATAAAGAAAAGTCAGATTGACTGGTATGTAGATCAAAGCAATAAGTTTACTGAAAAGAACAGTGAAGTAGTACCGGCACTGGCATTCTTTCACATTCCACTGCCGGAATATGAGTATGTGAGAAACCAGAAAAGTACATTGGGTAATCACTCAGAAGAAGTTTGCTCCCCACAAATCAACAGCGGGCTCTTTTGGGCATTCCTTCAGCAGAAAGATGTGATGGCCACCTTTGTGGGACACGATCATAATGATGATTTTATTGGCTCACTGGCAAATATTCATTTGGCTTATGGAAGGAAATCCGGTTACGTCACCGCTTACAAAGAGATTCTTGAAAGAGGAGCAAGGGTGATTGAGCTCCATGAAAAAGAGAAGGAAGTCAGGACATATATCCGAACTATGAGTGGTACTTCTTTGGAATATAGTTTTAAGAAATAAATAGAAAAACACCTTTGTATTTACAGTTTCGTCTAATGAGTGACGAATCATTATTAGGGAGTGTCCGTGAGGATATTTCCTTTTTTTTTATAATTTATGTGAATTATAGAAAATATATACATTACAAGTTAAACTAAAGAGTAATTTAGTTGTCAGACGAACAGTTTATAATGCTAAACTGTTCATTTTATATATCATAGTGTGTTCAAAAAAAATAGAATTATGTTCTTAGAAAGCTTTTTTGAAAGTTCATTATTTTTATATCCCTGTTCAATAGCTATTGAACAAGGAGACACAATTTATACTTATGTTGAGGTTGATAAAGCTGCCAACAAGTTAGCTCACCTCCTTAAGTCGAAAGGCATTGGCCCGGAAGATAAAGTTGTTATTTTATTGCCTCGGATGGCTCTGGTACCTATTGCGATGCTTGCTGTATTAAAATCAGGAGCTGCCTATATTCCGCTTGATCCTGAAATACCTGCAGAAAGAGTAAACTTTATTATGCAGGATGCCGGTGCCAAACTGCTTATTACCTCAGATACCATTCTTGACCGGATTGGAGCACAACTTAATTCTCACCCGATATTCAATATTGATAAACAGCTTTCTGAAACAGATGCTTTCCCCGATACCAAGCCAGAAGTGCTGAATCGTTCGGCAAATAATTTATGCTACATTATTTATACCTCGGGAACCACCGGACAACCCAAAGGGGTGTTACTGGAACACAGGAATGTGGCAAACTATATTTCCGCAGCAAAGAAAATCTATCCTATAGATGATACCGACCGGGCCTTACAAGGATTTTCTGTTTCCTTTGATGCTTCTGTGGAAGAAATATGGGTACCACTTTCAGTAGGTGCCACCCTGGTTATAGGAACGTTTGAAATAATGCGTTCGGGCGATAGGTTTGCTTCCATACTCAACAGCCTTGATATCACATTTCTTTCATGTGCACCTACATTGCTTTCAATGGTAAAAGAGGATATTCCGGGTTTGAAAATACTCATTTTCGGCGGTGAAGTTTGTTCTAAGGATATTGCTACCCGTTGGTGTAAACAGGATCGGGTAGTGTTTAATACTTACGGGCCAACAGAAGCTACCGTCATTGCAACTTATTCGGTATTGAAACCATTTGAAGAAGTAACAATAGGCAAGCCGCTACAAGGCTATGATGTTTTACTGGTCAATGAACAATTGGAACCCATTGCAAATGGCGAAGAGGGTGAGATACTTATTGGTGGAGAAAGTATTGCGCGGGGATATTTGAACAGAGATGAATTAACCGCTAAGAAATTTGTTGAAACAGATAAATTTAAGGGAGTTAGTGAACGATATTACCGCACGGGCGATTTGGCAAGGTATGCACCTAACGGTGAACTTATTTTCTTAGGGAGAGCCGATGCACAAGTCAAAGTTCGTGGGTTCAGAGTAGAACTGGCCGAGATTGAAGGTCTGCTTACTAAATGTGAAGGTGTGCAAGCGTCTGCTGTGGCACTTGACAGTAACACTCAGCAACTGGCTGCGTATGTGGTGCTGCGCAAAGATGAAGATATAGACCGCGACGGAATAGCTAAGTTGTTACGGCAAACACTTCCGTATTACATGATTCCTTCTACGCTTGATGTTATTACTTCTTTACCCATGACACCGAGCCAAAAGATTGATAGAAACAAATTGCCGTCTCCACAAACACCATTGACTTTTTCTGCGCAGAAAATAATTATATCGCCTTCATCGGTTATAGAAACTGAGATGGTGAAAATCATTGCAAAAAACATTCAAAGGGATGATATCTCAATGGACGACAATTTCTTTGAAGACTTGGGAGGCCATTCATTATTGGCAGCAATTGTTGTCTCTGAGATGCGTGAATTGAAAATGTTCGAGAATATGTCGGTGGTCGACGTTTACAAATTTCCTGTACTCTCTGATCTGGCTTGTGAACTTGAGAAGAAAGTACCAAAAGATACCGTTCTTCCAAAAGTACGAGACATTTATACACCATCTAAACGGAGCTATTATACTTGTTCCTTCTTTCAGGGATTATCCCTGCTCTTTTTGATCCTGCTTTTTGGAATGGAATGGTTAGGGCCATTTATTGTATATTCCTACTATTACCAGGCCGAAAGTGGAGTTGCATATTCTTTGTTTATGAGTCTTTTAATGTATTTTGCCATATTGCCAGTACTTTCAGCATTTGCCATTGGGTTTAAATGGGTTGTTATCGGGAAAATAAAACCGGGAAAATACAAGCTGTGGGGAAGTTATTATTTTAGGTTCTGGATAGTGGATAAGGTGATTAATATTTGTCCTATTATCTATTTTACAGGAACCTCTATAATGAACATTTTTCTTAGATCAGTGGGAGCAAAAATAGGGAAGAACACTTATATAAACACCTCTGCCATATCTGTATTTGATTTGTTACATGTTGGAGACAATGTGAGCATTTGCACAGATTCTCACTTAAGGGGGTATGTTATTGCAGATGGTTACTTAAAAATAGGGGCCATAGAAATTGAAGATGATGCTTTCATTGGCACAAGATGTTGCCTGGCTCATAACACAAAAATGGAGAAGAATAGCTCTATTGAAGATCTTACGCTTATCCCCGAGAATTGCACTATTCCCGAAAATGAAAACTGGGGCGGATCACCTGCTTCTAAAATTGGGATTAACCAGCATCGGGATAGTATAAAACTTTGGTCGTGGAAGTATTCAATACTTTCACTGATAGGTATTTTTCTTATTCCACTTATCACAATGGTTGCCTATTTCCCCGGGATGATGTTAATAACGCATTTAGATTATTTGTCGGAAAAATACCATTTCCTTTGGATTACAATCGTGGTAGGTTTTTCATTTGTAGTGCTGCTTACCCTAATTATTACGATACTGAAATGGGTGATGCTGGGAAATATCAAAGAAGGTAAATACCCTGTAAATAGTCTGTTTTATTACAAGAAATGGTTCTTCGATCAGCTGATGAAGTTAAGTCTGCAAGTAATAGGTACCCTTTATACCACGCTTTATCTTCAGATTTGGTTTAAGATGCTGGGAGTGAAGATGGGCAAACGTGTGGAAATATCAACCGTAGAGTTTATCTCGCCCGACTTGTTGGTCACCGGCGACGAATGTTTTCTGGCCGATTCTGTTTCTGTTGGTGCATCTTACGTTCGAAACGGATATATTGACATAGCCAAAACATATATAGGAAACCGTACCTTCGTTGGCAATAGCGCAGTGATTAGTCCAAATACACATTTAGGAAACGATGTGCTGGTTGGGGTACTTTCAAAAATGGAAAATAAAAACTTACCAGCAAAAGACGGTACATCATGGTTTGGATCTCCAGCGGTATTCTTACCCAAAAGAGATATTAACCGGGACTTCTCGGCCGAGCGTACTTATAAACCCACCAGGAAACTCTTTTTTCTACGTTACTCCATAGAGTTTTTTCGTGTGATTCTGCCTGCAACACTTTTCATTCTTTTTGCAGCGCTCATCACAAACGTTATTTCCTATTTGCAAGTAGAAAAAGACTTTGATCAGTTACTTTTTGTTTTTCCGTTCCTCTATATTGGCGCGGCTATTCTGGGTGTTCTGGTTACAGCTTTGCTAAAGTGGATTGTTATAGGCAGATATTCACCCGCTAAGAAACCCCTTTGGAGCAATTACGTGTGGAGAAGTGAACTTATAACCGGTGTTTATGAAAACTTCTTAGTGCTTTTTGTTATGAACATACTCACCGGAACACCCTTTATAAAGTATCCATTACGTTTGTTAGGCTGCAAAATAGGAAAGAGAGTTTGCCTGTATACCACCCAAATTACTGAGTTCGATTTAATAAAAATAGACGATGATTCTGTTTTGAACGACAATTGTACACTACAAACGCACCTTTTTGAAGACCGGGTTATGAAAATGTCTTATGTAGACATTGGAAAAGAGTGTAGTGTTGGTGGCATGGCAGTAGTGCTTTACGACTCAAAAATGGAAGATTGTTCTATCCTGGAACCACTATCAGTTCTGATGAAAAACGAAACACTCCCGGCAAACAACTGTTTTGTTGGAGCTCCGGCTATCAAGACTTAAGCATTTAAAGAAGATGAATATTTATAAGCGGTTTATTAATTGACTAGTAATTTTATTGATTGGAAAGATGGAAAAAGGCATAAAATCTTTAAAGTCAATAAAGTTATCAGTAGTTTTGCAACCAAATTAATGAAAAATGAGAAACAGAGATATTTCTTTAGATTTGCTCCGCATACTCTCCGCTATATTAGTAATTACAATACATGTTGCAGGTGATTATTGGTCTACTGTCAGCATTCACTCTTTAGAATGGCAGACATTCAATTTCTATGATAGCATGGCCCGATTCTCCGTTCCTGCATTTGTTATGATCAGCGGAGTTTTGCTCTTGGATACTTCTTATAAATTAACTGTTTCTAATTTATTTAAAAAGAAGATTCTAAGATTTATCCTAATGTTTCTCATTTGGAGCTTGTTCTATACCTTTGTTTTTACTCCTCCGCATAACCTAAAAGAACTCCTTGTAAGTTGTTTTTCAGGAGCTACCCATTTATGGTTCTTAAAGATGATTATTGGATTATACATATTAATTCCCATCTTGAGAAAAATAGTTAGTGACAAACAAACCGCAAGATATTTCCTTATTGTATATATTGTTTTCTCTTTATTTGTTTACCCATTACAAGGCGTAAACTATTTCGGAATAATTTATGAACAGTTTATAGATAATGGTTATATGTATATGCCCTTGGGCTTTACCGGATATTTTATTGCCGGCTACTATTTAAAACGGATGGTGACTTTTAAAAAGAATGCCCGAGTGTGCATTTATCTTCTTGCCATTGTAGGTTTTATAATAACAGTAATAGGTACAGGTGCTATTTCAAATGCTAAAGGAATCGCAACAGAATCACTATATGATTACTTAACCCCAAATGTGGCAATGATGACATTAGGAGTTTTTACTTTTTTCAATTATAGAATGCCAAAGATAGAGTTTAGTGATAAAATGAGATGTCTGATCATTAAACTCTCAAATTATACACTGGGAGTTTATCTGATTCATCCTTTTTATATATTTATTCTCAATCGTTTCCATATAAATGCATTATCTATGAATCCAATAATTTCGGTGCCATTCATCACATTAATTGTATTTGTTTTATCTTTAATCAGCGCTGCTCTTCTAAAGAAGATCCCTGTTGTAAACAAATGTATTGTGTAAAGACGTAATACACTAATTATAAATATACAGAACATGAAGAATTTTTTAAAATCAGTTTTATTTTCTTCGTTGTTGGCAATTACCGCAACAAACACATTTGCCGGAGATATATTAAAAAAGGGAGCCGACGAAAAGACAAAAATCAGTTATAGCATTGAAAGAGGTCGTGATAAGCTGAAAGTTACATTAGAATTTGGTGATAAAATGCAATTGGCAAGAGTTGTGCGCAATGGCTTTTCTCTGTTTATAGATGAAAAAGGGAAAAACAAACAAGACAAAGGGCTTATTGTAGCAGGAATTATTCCACAAAACATGGAAACCCCAGACGATCTACGTGCCGGATTCTTTAGAGACGGAACCTGGAAAGATGGTTCAAAGGAAACTTTAGTCGATCTGTTTCTGGCTACTCCACCATTCTCGGCTGTTTATCAATCCGATTCCCTGAAATCAACCTGTACGGTGAATATCCCTATAGAATACGTCAGCAACAAAGACATCAAGGACATTAAAAAGTTATCTATTGGTTTTGTATCCAGCCATAAAAAAACTGATGGAAATAAAGTGCAAGGTGAAGAAAATGGTTCAGGCGCAGGATTTGAAAGAGGAGGCCAACGCGGCGGAGGCGGTGGTATGAGAGGCGGCAATATGGGCGGCGGAATGAGAGGTAACAGAGGTGGAGAAATGAGAGGCAATAATTCCGGCTCAATGGCTAGAGGTTCTATTGAATTATGGATGGAGATTGAGAATAAATAATACTGCTATTGATTTAAGTGCGCGGGCAACTATGCCATTTTTTTGTTTTCTAAGGGGGTGAGATATAATTGCCCGCGCCTCATTATCAATTGTTTATTTCTGAAAATAAAATAGTAGGACAGAAAACAACTCGGAATCTTGCTTGTTTTTAGAGAGAAATCGAGTTAAAAAGTGTTTAATGCTTCTTTCTCAGTAGTTTAATTTGGTCAAAATCATGTCCACGGACCGTTTCTACGTCATACCAACGCTTAATTTCTGTACTCGATATAGATTTATTAACAAATAGCCCTTTTCTCTTGTAAGCTTGTGTAAGTATGGCACTTATCTCGTTTTTTGAGTAAAGTGTGCTTTCATCAAATAATCTGTGAATAGACTGTTTCATTGGTCCCGAATTCTTTATCACATTCTCATTCACCTTGTCAATGGAACGCTCCATTGCTTTGAGGTTGAAGTCCAGTTTCTCACGGATAAAGCCACTTCCCATTTTCTCATAACATTCATAAAGAGTGCGGTCGTCCTTGCTCGATATTAATCGGGAAAGCAAGTGCTGATATTTTTTCTGAGACTTTTCGGCAGGATTCAGACGTAACTTTTCAAGCGCCTCGAAACGCATCAATAGCAGAGCAAACCTTCCTTTGCGAGTGCGCTGACGGTGAAGAGCCAGTCGGTCATCATCGCTGAAAAGATGCTGTTCCTGCGTATGTGTCACATCAAAGAACCGTGTACTTCGGTAAGCCTCATAAAGATTGGAAGGGTAGGTGTAGAGCGACTTCACCTTTTCCGCCTCGTACAAGTTGGCAATCAAAAACGGATCCGGTTTCTCTTTCTCGTCAAGATAATGAAGATAACTATTGTTGAGCATAGCCTCTCGCAGCAATGTGCGCTCACCATCATTGGGCGACTTTTTCAAAGTCTGACTCCAGTCATTATAAATGCGCTCCGCACCTTTCAGCCAACTGTCAATCTCCTTCTCTTTCTTGTATTCCAGGTTAGAACGAATACTGCTGATGTGCGTAATGCTTCGTACCCCTTTTCTGAATCGTCCATATATTTGAATGGCCTCGGTGTTTGGATCAATGGCCGATTGAGGTGCTCCGTACATATCCGAGATAATGATAACGTGAGGTGCTACATCCGACATAATATCTACCGCAGAGAAAAACCGACTGGTGAAGAAGTTGAACGGCATCAACTCGTCTATCAGCGTAGACTTTTTTCTTTTCCCCGCCTTCCATAGTTTAAAAGTACTGTCCTCACTGCAAAAAGTATAAGAATCCTGAATGTTGGGTATATCAATAAAAAGCGAGTCGATGGTATCAATTGAGTTGACGAAAATGCAGACACGAGATTTTTTGTTGAGCCTTAGTTGAGCAAGCAAATCGGCCAGTGATTCACAAATATTGTTGGTAGTGATGAGCTGCATCTTCTTCTTATACGAGTAAGTAGGCTCAATACGCAGAATGCGGAACCCCTGATCTATAAACCGGGGATCATTGGCCACAATAGGAGTAGCCGAAACCATTGCCTTCGCTCCAAAGAGGAAGAAGTCATTCATCGGTTCGCGTATCGTGTCGCGGTAATCAACATCCTGCACCAGTTTTTCGCACTCATCGAACAGCATAAAACATTCGCTGTGCATATTAATCTGCTGATCGTCCATAGCCTCTTTTACCTTCTGAAAACTTTCCGGTGTGGTAAGAATCTTGTAATGTTGGTTCTTGTTCTTTTCCAGAAAATCAGCTATATGTTGCACCATTACCCCCTTGTGAACAGCTAGCGTATGCTTGTGCTTCTTTGCCTTATCCACAATAACCGGCACATTAGGTTCGATGATGATAGACTTTCGCGGTGAAGTAAGTTCGCAGTAAGTAGCTCCCAGTCCGGGAAGCATCTTGTTAATCACACAGTTAGTAGGCAGGGCCGCAAAACCTTCACGCTTCAAAGCATCAGACAGATATTCCTTTTCGTGAATCTTGATAATTCTTTCTCGTAGCATTAAATTTATTTTGATTAATAAAGGGCGCGAAGGTAACTTTATTTATCGGAATTTATACTATATGTTTTGAAAATATATAAGGTTGTTTTGTACAATGTCCGGTTATGTTTTTTTATTTATTGGCGGGAGATTTTTGGAGGGTGGAGTTTGTTCCGCTCGGGGGGGATATTGTTTTATATAATTCTATATGATATATTTTGTTAGACTGTCCCAAATTTGATTTTGAGACAGCCTATTTTTTGTTTTATTAAAATCACATTTATATATTTACACCTACTAAGAATTTTAAAAAAGGAGCTAATACTTGTACAATTCAATGTATTTGTGAATTATATACTACCGGAATAATAAATAATCGTATGAATTACTTATGCAGTAATCTGAAATAGTGTTGCCAATTACGAAGCTGCCCAGGTTTGCATGATTGCGGGATAACGATCACCTTTCAATGCGCCAATTTTAAAAGTTTCATTCAGGATGTTCATTTCACTGGCTGTGAATTCAATTTCTAATGCTTTCAGATTATCTTCTATACGTTCAGGTCGGCTCATTCCTACAATAGGAATAATATCTTCGCCTTGCTGGTACACCCAGGCCAATGCTAAACTACCAGCAGAAGTACCTTTTTGAGCAGCCATTTCTTTCAGAATATCGATGACCTTTAAATTGTATTCCAAATTTTCACCTTGAAACCGTGGGAGCATGTTTCGATAGTCATCTTTGGCCAATGGAGCCGTTGTATTACCGCTGAGCAAACCATAGCTCAGTACTGAATAAGGTACTACACTAATGCCTAATTCGCGGGCAGTAGGCAGAATTTCATTTTCGATAAAGCGTGTTGCCAATGAATACTCAATTTCTAATGCAGAAACCGGATGCACCTGATAAGCACGTTTCAACTGGTCTGCATTGGCTTCCGAAAGACCCAAATAACGCACTTTGCCTTCCTGAATCAAATCTTTGATAGCTCCTACAGTTTCTTCGATTGGCACATTTGGGTCAACACGAGCGGGTTGATAAAGGTCAATAACATCAACACCCAGTCGGACTAATGAATAAGCGCAGAAGTTTTTAATTGCTTCTGGGCGGCAATCTAAGCCCAGAAAGCGACCTTTGTGATCGCGCAGCGAACCGGTTTTTACACTCAAAAACACTTTGTCTCTACGCCCTTTGATGGCTTCGCCAATGTGTAGCTCATTCATTCCCATGCCGTAAAAGTCGGCAGTGTTTATAAAGTTTATCCCCAAATCAATGGCAGTTTGTAAGGTTCTTATGGTTTGAGCTTTTGCACCTTCCACTTCCGATACAGACCGTGAACCAATGGAAATGGACGAAACTTCCGGTCCGTTAACGCCTAATTTTCTTGTTTTCATACTTGCTTTTTTTTTAAGTTTGATTGTTTTTTTATTTTGATTAAAAACGTTTTTCTGATTTAAAGATAACAAATTGTAGCAAAGCCAACACTACGGCTAATGCTCCAAACAATTGGAAACTTGTGGTTAAGCTGAATGCATTTACCACGGGCTGTACAATAAGCGGCGATAAAAACTGCCCCAAATACACTGTGGTGGTAAAGAGTCCCATCACAACGCTTCGTTTGGCTAATGGCGTAATTTCGAGCAACCAAAGTGTGCCGTTCGGCATAAAAAAACCAACACCAAAACCGCTCACTAGTAAACCTGCAAGAATCAGGGCATAAGAACCGCTAGCGCCGATAACTATAAATCCAACAGCAATAAACAGAAATGCGATGGTAAACAACTGGCGATAGTGTAGTCTTTTTTTTAGTGATGCATAAGCAAAAGAACCGATGGCTCCACCTGCTGTAGAAATGGCAATAGCAATGCCCGATAAAGAAGCAGAACGATATCCCAAATCATTTAACAAAAAAGGAAGTTGTACGGGAATCAAATAAAATAGGAGCATTCCAATCATCATAACCAGAAATATGCCAGCAATGTTTCTTACTGGTATTTTGGATTTATTAATTTTCAGATGATGTTCACCAGTTTCGGCTTTAGGCTCGTAAAGACTTCGCACACTTAGCAAAAGTACAACCAATGAAAATAGGTAAATGGCAAAAGGCATTCGCCAATTGATATCGGCCAGAAAACCACCCAGTCCAACGAATACCACTCCACCCAAAGCCATAAACACGCCTTGAGTAGAAGAAAACTGATGTCTTTCTTCACCATGAAAATAATCACCGGAAAGCGTGCTAATCACTGTGGTGATTCCTCCAACAGCTACTCCTAGAAAAGCTCGACCCACCAATATAGTATATAAATTATCGGCCCAATAACCGCTGCTACCAGCTGTGGCATAGAGAAATAATGAAACATTCAGCACCTTTATTCGACCAAATTTATTGACCAACGCACCGATAAACATGCCGGAAAATACTATAAAAAGAGCAGGCATGGTCAGTACCAGTTTAGTCAACACCAATACATTTTCATAGTTTCCAAACACTTTCGATATCATGGGTAACGACGGTGAAATAGTTGCACTTGACATTACCGTTAGTGATGCTGCTAACAGCATGGTTGTTTTTATTGTTGATTTATTTTTCATCGTTTTTATTTTAGAATTATTACGATGCAAAAATACTGCTACCAAAAAGTCTAAGGAAGGTCTGGATAACCGACAAACTATTCCAAAACTCAGAATTTAGCTAAGAAAGAGATCTGCGGTATTCTATAGGGCTTATTCCGGAGTATCGTTTAAAGAATTTACTAAAGAAGGATGGATTGGCAAAATTGAGTTGATCAGCTATTTCTGACACATTCAGTTCGTTCACTTGTAGCAAGACTTTTGCTTCTAAACAAACAATTTCTTCAATCAATTCGCTGGCTGTTTTGCCGGTTTGATCTTTTAATATCTGCGATAGATGTTTAGACGTAACAAACAATCTATCCGCATAATAACTCACTTCTCGTTGTTTGCTGAACTCTTTGGACAGTAATTCTTTGAATTTGTCGGTAAGCTGATAGGCTTGCGAATATTTATCGGAGTCAGTTGGGGTCTGAATCTGTTGTAAGCCTTCGGCCTCTAAAAGCAATGCCCTTAATAGTGCCTGAACAATTATGTTTTTACCCAGAGAACCGGAGGTTTTCTTTTTTTCGATTTCATCGAAAAGTGTTTGCATTGAAGTTAGCTCTTCGGGATTTAAAGGAATAAAATGACTTCCTTTCCGTTTAAAAAGTCTCAGTCTCTTTAAAAATAGAGTATCGGACAATCCGGAAACAACAAAATTCTCCGTAAAGAAAATGCTAATGATGGTGAGACTATCTTGCCAGTGAACCCATTGCCTTATTTCATCTGGACTTACCACCACCAGTCCGGGAGCCTGGACATTATAGTTTTCCAGCCCCACTTTTAGCTGGGCAGCTCCTTTTAATATAATGCCAAAACTGTACATCTCCGAACGATGTGGTTCTGAATAATGATTGAGACTCGTTTCCTGAGGTTTGAAAACGAAATCTTCAGATTCTATATCTAATCCGAACTTTTGCGTAAGATCAAAAAGATCAAACCTTTTAATTTCCTTCATAGAGACTCATTTAGAATAAGTACCAAAGATAATACTTTATTTAACTTTCATGGGTCTTTATTTGATTAATATCCAATTTCTACAAGGCGTTTTTTCTTAGTTTTTGTATAAACGCACTACTTATTGTCAATTTATCGAGATTTGAAATCATGTTTATTACAAGTTCACGGGAACAACCAGTTTGAGGTTGATTTTTCAGTCTATATTATATTTCAATACGGAAAGCTAGAGCTTTCATTTTATCTCAACGAAGTAAAACTATGCTAAACATCCTCTTCTACTACTTCATGGTTCGCGAAACTTTACTGCTACAGCATTCGTTTAACTGTGATTTTTTTTATTGTTATAAAGATAAAAAGCAAAAAGGTTTGTTATACAGACTTTGTGAATATTAGTTTGATTACTAGAGGATATATTTTGCAATTTACAGGGATTAATAAACGTCAGTTATGGTATTATGAAGTGGTAGCATGGATAACAATGTCAATATAATCTATATTTTTTTCAGCATACATTAAGGAGTTTGGTATACTTCTTGAAATATAAAATGCATCCTATTAATTGTTCTGTTTAACATTTAAAATAATTAATAGATTGTTACTTATTAATAATAAGTTGTTTTGTAACGGAGAATTTAACTATCTTGCACTTCCTAAAGTTAAAATATGGCGATTAGGCATATAATTGAATCAAATTTAAAATCAGCAATAATGAAACGTTCTACTTTATCATTGTCATTTCTGACAGTATGTATATT
>Ga0183099_1000281_pt1 | contig 41362 bp, 38 predicted proteins | sample Biomet1_FD_127788 | JGI IMG/M metagenome (GOLD analysis project Ga0183099, IMG submission 127788) | Microbial communities from bioreactor (seeded with anoxic lake sediment) at LBNL, California, USA - Biofuel metagenome 1 | ecosystem: Engineered > Bioreactor > Anaerobic > Unclassified ... | reverse complement strand
TTCAGTTGCGCATGCAGATCAGCGGCCGCTTCTGGCGGCTCACCTTCACCGTAGGTACTGGTGACGATCAGAACGTGGGTCTCTTTCAGTACCGCAAACTTGCAGACCGAACAACTTACCGATCTTGCCACCTTTCAGTTGCGCATGCAGATCAGCGGCCGCTTCTGGCGGCTCACCTTCACCGTAGGTACTGGTGACGATCAGAACGTGGGTCTCTTTCTTCAACTGTTTTGGTTTGAAATCATTCATAGCAACCAAAGAGACGGGAATGCCACGCGCTTCGGCTTGTGCTTTCACACTTTCTGCAACACCTTTGGCATTGCCGGTTTGTGAACCCACCAGAATAGTCAGACTACCAGTTGGTTGTGCGGCAACAGGCGCAATAGCAGCCGTTGAGCCCGCAGTGACAACAGCACCACCCGCGTTTTGAGCCAAACCAAATAAGAAGCCACTGGCCCAGATCAGTTCAGTCGGAGAGAGATTTGCTACGGCTTCCGCCAGTTTAGAAAGATGCGGCCCCGCGATTGGACCCGCTAAAGATGGAGATTTGTCGCTCATATGCCAATTCCTGCATTAAGAATGCTGTCAGCTTACAAGCAGAATAGGTACTTCACAAAGAATTTATCGAATTTCTTAATATAGAAATGTCATATCTATAGTCAAAATGTGGATATAAAAGGCATAAGAAGGCAGGAATAAGCCATTTTTCGGGAAATTAAGCCTAATCAGGCGAAATAAGACGCAAAAATACAAATAAAAAAGAGGATGCATCATCTTGCACCCTCTCTTTCGCTTATCGGTATTATATTTTTTCTATATCGAAAAAATTAATAACGAAGCTCAGCACCCAGGAACCAGTTGTCCATATGTTGATCTAACTGAACGCTGTCCTGATTGTAATTCACGCGCAGGTTACGATAGCCGGCACGTACTTTAAATTTCAGCACGTCTTCCGGGAAAACCACATAGCTCACACCGATTTTCCAGTCATGAGAATGATCGCCATCCCAATGTGCCACACGCGCATCAGCAAACGCACCTAAGTCAGTACCTGGGATCAGCGTTTCTGCGGCACCAAACAGCATGATGCTGTCGCCTGAGTAGTTTTTGTTTTCTGATTTCAACTCGCCATCATAGCGACGGAAGTTCAGACCGGTATTCAGCGTCAGCGTATCCAACTCTAACGGAGAATAATAGAAGGCGAAATCATAGGTTCTCAGCTTGTTATCAAAACCAGATGCGGTAGAAGACAGATCCGTTGCCTGAAAGTTTGCATTTGGGATCATCAGCAGTGGATGACGAAAATCGACATAGGTTGTCCACAGGCTGTTGCTGGAAAAATCACGATTGACGTGTTGTGCAGAACCATCCATGTCGGAATACATGTAGTCCAGACCACCGCCGATACTAAAATCATCGGCCTGTGCAGCACCTGCAACCAGAGTGGCTGCCGCCAGCAGACTCATGCTGTATTTGTTCATGTTGGAGCTCCCATCATTGTTAACAATAGAGGCGGTTGCCCGCCCCTGATATTAATTTATTCAGCCGCTGGCAACAGCGCCAGCACTTTGTCCAAACGCGCTAATACGCGCTCTTTGCCAATCAATTGCATCACCGCATCAATAGACGGTGACTGGCCAACACCGGTCACTGCCACACGCAGCGGCATACCGACTTTGCCCATGCCTAAATTCAATTCTGTTGCAGTGTCTTGAATTACCTGATGCAACGCTTCGGTTTCCCAGCTGTCTAATGCCGCCAGTTTAGTGCGGATCATCGCCAGTGGTTCACGCGCGGCAGCTTTCAGATGTTTCTTGGCAGCTGCTTCGTCAATCGCTTCATACTCTTCGTAGAAATAACGGCTCTGTTGCGCCAGTTCACGCAAGGTATGGCAACGTTCCGCCAGCATACCGATGATCGCGGTCAGTGCCGGGCCATCTTTATAATCGATACCCAGATCGTTCATTTGCCACTCCAGATGCGAAGCGACATACACCGGATCCATGGTACGGATGTAATGGTTGTTCAACCATTTCAGTTTTTCAGTGTTAAAGGCTGAAGCTGATTTGCTGATATTGTCGAGGCTGAACAGGCTGATCATCTCTTCACGAGAGAAGATCTCCTGATCGCCATGTGACCAGCCCAGACGCACCAGATAGTTCAGCACCGCTTCCGGCAGATAACCATCATCACGGTATTGCATCACACCCACCGCGCCATGACGTTTCGACAGTTTGGCACCGTCATCACCCAGAATCATCGACACATGGGCGAATTCAGGGACTGGTGCACCCAGTGCATGATAGATATTGATCTGACGAGGGGTGTTATTGATATGGTCTTCACCACGCACCACCTGGGTGATCTGCATATCCCAGTCGTCCACCACTACACAGAAGTTGTAAGTTGGCACACCGTCAGTACGGCGGATGATCAAATCATCCAGCTCGGTGTTTGCGAATTCGATACGGCCACGCACGTGGTCATCAAATGCCACCACACCTTCCTGCGGATTACGGAAACGAATAACATGTGGCTCGTCATCAGCATGATGTTCATGGCTATCACGGCAATGGCCGTCATAACGCGGTTTTTCACCGTTCGCCATCTGGCCTTCACGCAATGCTTCCAGACGTTCTTTCGAGCAGTAACATTTATACGCTTTGCCTTCCGCCAGCAACTGATCGATCAGCTGGTTATAACGGTCAAAACGTTTGGTCTGGTAATACGGGCCTTCATCCCAGTCAAAACCTAACCATGTCATGCCTTCCATAATTGCATCAATGGCCGCCTGAGTAGAACGTTCAGTGTCGGTATCTTCGATACGCAGAACAAACTCGCCACCCTGACTTTTAGCAAATAACCAGGAGTAGAGTGCAGTACGGGCACCACCAATGTGCAATAAGCCGGTCGGGCTTGGCGCAAAACGGGTTTTGACTTTCATGGGCTTCCTTGTGACTGGAATTATTTCAGGACTTTCGGATAGATCACATTCTAACACTCACCTGCGCAGAGAAAAACCATCGCCCGCAACTGAACTCACACCAGAGCAGAATAATTACAGCTACACTCAGCGAGGCAGAGATCTCAATGAGTTAATGAACACCGATGATTTAACCTTATCGACGAACAGAGAACACCACATGGAATTTCCAATCCAATTCTGGCACCCGAGTGATGAGCAAGCACTGCTGATCATGGGCGAATACAATCTGTGGTTGGTCTTATTATCCATTCTGGTGGCAGCCTTTGCCGCGTACATGGCCTTTTTTATTGTCGGGCAAGCGCAAAACGCACATCAGAACATTACTAAAAGAGCCATGTTACTGGCCGGCGGTATCGGTCTGGGTGGCGGCATTTGGGCGATGCATTTTATCGGCATGCTGGCCTGCCCATTTCATACTGACATTAGCTACGATTTAACACTGACGCTGATTTCGCTAATTCCCAGCATTACCGCTTCCTGGCTCACGTTGTCATTACTGACCTATCATCCGAGTTCGTATTTTCGGCTGCTGGAAGGCGGTGTCATTTTAGGTAGTGGCATTGCCATCATGCACCTCACCGGCATCAGTGCGATGCAGATGGATGCCGCCGTTTATTATGACGTTTCCTTATTTACGCTTTCGCTCATCATTGGCATTACTTTTTCAACGCTGTCACTTTGGCTGTATTTCCGGTCAACATCACTACAGAAAATACTGGGCCACACGCCTCACATGTTACTCAGCAGTGGCTTGATCGCTATCGCCACCGCGGGCATGCATTACAGCAACATGGCTGGATTGCGTCTGGTCGCTATGCCACATACGGGCATATCGCTGGAAAATATGCAGCCGGAATACCTTAGTCTCATGATTGCATTGATCACCTTGATTGTTATTCTACTGATTGTGGCCACCAGCGGTTTAATGCGTTACCGCGATATGTTGGATCACCTGCGCATCAATGAAACCCGCTTTCGTTCGGTGATTGATACTGCCGTTACTGGCATTGTGATCACCGATATGCGTGGGCACATCCAGCAATTTAACCGCGCCGCTGAAGAGATCTTCGGTTGGTCAGCCGATGAAGTTATAGGCAAAAATGTCAACCGCTTAACACTGATGCCCGTGCAGCTAAGCAGGATGGTGTATATGCTGCATCATGACGAACCACTGCGGGCTGACCGAACTTGGGTCATTCAGGGGGTTCATAAATCTGGCAAAACCTTTCCCCTGCAGCTGTCGGTCGGGCACATGCACATTCCGGGCGAAGAGTTATTTGTCGGCTTTGTCGAAGACATCAGTAAACGCCATCAGGTGGAAATTGCCCTGCGGGATAACGAACAGCAATTTCGTTCTCTGATCTCAAATATGCCTGGTGTTTCTTATCGTGCCCTGCCGGAAGATAACCGCCCCTTAGTGTTTGTCAGCGATGCGGTTATTGAATTGACCGGCTATCCGTCGTTTGATTTCATCAATAAACGCCAGGAGCTGAATTTTAATTCCTTGATTCACCCAGATGACTGGGATCGGGTGCAGGAAGCCATTGCCGATGGTGTGTGGGCTCGTCAGCCTTATACCGTGGAATATCGATTACGCAATCGCGACGGTGAATACCACTGGGTATGGGAACACGGAAGCAGCGTCTTTGATGATCGCGGTCAGCTGGTATGGTTAGACGGTGTGATCTTTGATATTTCCGAACGTCACGCCATGGAGCAAGCGCTGCTGGAAGCCAAAAACCGCGCTGAACAAGCGGCTGCCGCCAAAACCGCATTCCTGGCCAATATGAGCCATGAGATCCGCACGCCGATGAATGCCATCATAGGTTTCACCGATGTCGTGCTGGCCTCTGATCTGCAACCCGAACAGCGGCAGCACTTAGAAACGATCCGCCAATCAGCAAAATCACTGCTGCGGCTTTTGAATGACATACTCGATACCGCCAAGATGGAGCGTGGCAGCATCGAACTGGAAGAGATCGATTTTTCACTGTCTGAGCTATTACAAGAATTAACGCAATCATTAGAGATTGGAGCCCGCAATAAAGGATTGCAGCTCATCTTACAACAAGCCCCCGACCTACCACCTTATCTGAAAGGTGATCCACTACGCATACGACAAGTGCTGACCAATCTGATTGGTAATGCCATCAAATTCACCGAACATGGACAAGTCGTGTTATCCATTACCCGAGAGCAGGATCAGCTGCATTTTAATATTCAGGATACCGGGATCGGGATTGCCAGTGAGCGGCTGGAACGGATATTCGAACCTTTCACGCAAGCGGATGCGTCCGTCACCCGACGTTACGGCGGCACCGGGTTGGGTACGACGATCTGCAAACAATTAGTCGAGCTGATGGGCGGCAAGATCTGGCTGGATAGTCTGGTCGGTGTGGGCACTCACTTCCATGTGCTGCTGCCTATTGTCATCGGGGAAGCCCCAGCGACATTAACACCGCAAACAGCCGTCACCTTACCGGTACTCAATATTTTGGTGGCAGACGATGTTCAACAAAATCTGGATCTACTGGCGTTAATCTTGCGTGAACGAGGGCATAAAATCACACTGGCACACGATGGCCACGAAGCAGTTGAACTAGCTAGAGAACGGCAGTTCGATCTGATCTTGATGGATGTACAAATGCCGGGCATGGATGGGCTCACCGCGACACGTCAGATCCGCCAATATGAACAGGAAAAACATCAGCCGCCCATTCCGGTTATCGCATTGACTGCCAGTGTATTTCAGGATGATCGCTTTGCCGCCCGTGATGCAGGGATGGATGGTTTTGCCTCCAAACCCATCGACATCGAAAAATTACTGCAGGAAATAGCCCGTGTACTGAAGCTGGAACTTAGCCCATTACCGCTGCTATCAAGCTCACCAGCGTCATCGCAAGCAGCCGATGAAACACCGTTGATCCCCGGATTACATTATCGGCAAGGCTTAAAATTATGGGGGCAGCCACAAGCCTATCGGCAGGCGTTGTTGCGATTTGCTAATGAGTACCAGATATCGCTGAGTCAATTACAACAAACCTTCGCCAATGCCGAACAAGGGCGCTATTACGCACATAAACTGAAAGGCGTTTGTAATAATCTGGCATTAAAACAATTAGCCGCGTTAGCGCAAAAACTGGAAAGTTACTGTCTATTGCGTGAAGAGATCCCTTCCGCACTGTTAGAACGGCTCGCCGAAGGGCTTAATAAAACCACACAAGCCTTACAAATCTGGGGACAAAATAAATCTCTGGATGTGACCGATAACGAAGACAGCAACGAATCTCCGTTAGATATCAGCGCATTATTGAAAGCTGCACTAGAGTTAAAACAAGCGCTGAAACATGGTGAGTTAAACGATGAGGCCCTGCAATTACTGGCCAAACAGCTACCGCAAAAAGAGTTGCATCCCGAGTGGATAACCTTACGTAACGCATTAGATAGTTTTGAATTTGATGAGGCATTACAGGCATTAGAACGTTTATATCAGCCTTACCAAGCCAAAGGGGTCAACGCATGATGATCGATACCCGACCGGTTTTATTACTGGTCGATGATGAGCCACTTAATCTGCAAGTCTTGCGTCAAATTTTGCAGGAAGAATACCGCTTATTGTTTGCCAAAGATGGAATCAAAGCGTTGGAGTTAGCCGCCAAAGAACAACCTGCGTTGATCTTGCTCGATGTCATGATGCCCTACCTCAGCGGCCACGATGTCTGCCGTCGGTTAAAACAAAACCCGCTCACGATGAACATTCCGGTTATTTTTGTCACTGCATTGGCAGAAGATGTCGATGAAGCGCAAGGTTTTGACGCCGGTGCCGTCGATTACATCACTAAACCAGTCAGCCCCTTAGTCGTCCGCGCCCGGATCAGAACGCATCTGGCATTAGTCAGCATCAATGAATTAAAAGAGACCCGCCTGCAGATCGTGCAGCGACTGGGGATGGCAGCAGAATACAAAGATAATGAAACAGGTCGTCATGTCATACGCATGAGCCACTATTCACGCATCATTGCGCTGGCGGCTGGCTTTTCTCAAACCTATGCTGATGATGTGCTGAATGCCGCCCCGATGCATGACATTGGGAAAATTGGCGTGCCAGACAGTGTGCTGAAAAAACCGGGCAAATTTACCGAAGACGAGTGGGTGATCATGCGTAAGCACCCCGAAATTGGGGCTGAAATTATTGGCCACCACTCCTCTGGATTACTGCGCATGGCACATCTGATGGCCTTAACGCATCATGAAAAATGGAATGGCACCGGTTACCCTTATCAACTGGAAGGCGAAGACATTCCCATTGAAGGGCGAATTGTAGCAATAGCCGATGTGTTTGATGCACTCACTAGTGAGCGCCCGTATAAGAAAGCATGGAGCACTGAAGATGCGGTTGCTCATCTCAAGGCTGAAGCCGGGCAGCACTTTGATCCCGATTTGATCCCATTATTTTTAGACCATTTGCCTGAAATTATTGAAATAAAAGAGCGCTGGCCAGAAAAAAACGAATAGTAGCAAACGAAAAAATTGGCGCAGACGATGGGAGTCGCGCCAAAACATTTACTTTCCGCACAAATCTTCCAGACTTCTGGCACCGCATTTCACATCATAACGCCACCTCATTCTGATGGCGTTTTCATATGAATAATCTGTATGCATTTATCTGTTTTGCATTTGTTGCCTCAATTACCCCTGGCCCCACCAATTTTCTGATCCTGAGTCAGGGTTCTCGTTTCGGGGTGTTAAAAACACTTCCTGTGGTGATCAGTGCCAGTATCGGTGCGGCTGCGCTGGTGTGCCTGACGGGGATGGGTGTAGGAAAGGCTTTATTAGCGTATCCATTCTTAAAAGCGCTCATGACATGGATTAGTGTTGTATGGCTTACGCTCTTATCGTGGCAGATCGCATCGCAACCCGTGGCAGAAAACAGTCACGCCCCTTCAGATCGGCCATCAATTAGTGTGATGGGGGCTTTTCTGATGCAAGCGGTGAATCCGAAAGCGTGGCTTATGGCCGTTGCCGTGATCTGTGTTTATGCGACCTCCGACACTCATTATTTCTGGAATGTCTCCGGTTTATCTGCGGTTTTTTTGCTGGTGGCAATGCCTTGTTTAACACTCTGGGCATTTGCAGGCCGATTGGCAGGTACCTTAATTCGCAAACCGCGTCATGTTCTCTGGTTTAACCGCGGTATGGGGGCACTATTGCTGGTTTCTGCGTGGTCTGCGACACTCAATCTATCGGTGTGAGCGGGGTCAGTGGCATGTTGAACTCAAGGTATATTGGTTGATGGCGAGTTGGGTCGATCTTGCGAAAGATGCTGAAAGTGGCATTGAGACGATACGGGCGCATTTCACCGGACACGCCTATGATCCGCATTGGCACCCACAATACCTGATCGGCGTGACTGAACAGGGGCATCAGCAATTCCATTGCCGTCAGCAACAGGTAAACAGCCATCAAGGGCATGTGTTTATGCTGGAACCGGAAGAATTACATGATGGCAATGCACCGGAAGCTGCCGGCTTTACCTATCAGATGCTCTACTTTGATCCGGATTGGCTGCATTCACGGATATCAGGGCTCTATGAAAAAATGCCGGACAAGTTTGAGTTCTCTGTCGCCGCCACATTAACGCAAGATGCACGACTCGCTACGCGGGTTTCGCAGGCGTTTCAGGCATATCATTTTCAGGAATTCCGGCTAATCAAAGAAACCAGTGTCGATCTATTACTGAGTAGTTTACTCAACACCAATTGGGTTCAGGTCGCCGAGCAAGCCACCGATGCGCGACCGCTGCTAGCAAGAAAAATCCGCGATATGCTGTATGACCACATCCACGATGAAATAGGTTTAGACGCGTTGGCTACGGAAGTCGGCATGGATCGTTTCAGAATGAACCGGATTTTTAAAGCGGCTTATCAAATCGCACCTTATCAATATTTGCTGCAATTACGACTGTCTAAAGCGCGGACGATGATTGCAGCAGGAGTTCCACTCGCTGATGTTGCTTCGACATTTTGTTTTGCAGATCAAAGTCATTTAGGCCGCTGGTTTCGTCGCTGTTATGGCATGACGCCTGCAACGTATCAGAAAAGTTTATAACAACACGCCCGCTGATAATGGTAACCAGACGACTATTGAGTGCAACATAGGAAGTGAAGAATTGGAGCGGGCAGCGGGAATCGAACCCGCATCATCAGCTTGGAAGGCTGAGGTAATAGCCATTATACGATGCCCGCAAGGCATACCGGTCAGAATTAAAACACTGTAACATCAGACTGTTACAAACCGGTCGATAAGACGGCCGCTAATCTATCAGAGTCAGCTTTAAAGAACAACTCTTGTTTTTTCCATGGCTGGTTCATAAATGACCAATTGGTTCCGCCCCTGAGCTTTAGCTTGATACATGGCTAAATCTGCTTTGCGAATACTGTCATCAATCGCTTCCGGCTCTAAACACAGATAACAACCAATACTGGCAGTTAAATTCTGAGTCCATTCGGTGGGCATTTGTAATTGGCGAATGCCTTGCAATATTTTTTGGGCGACCGATAGCATCGACTCTTGGGATGAATCCGGTAACACGACTAAAAACTCTTCTCCACCCCAGCGGGCACAGCAATCATAGCCGCGTAAATTACGCTGCAACTCGGCAGCCAGTTCTTTCAAAATACGATCGCCGGTCTGATGGCCGAAGCTATCATTGATCTGTTTGAAATAATCGAGATCTAACAGCAGTAAGGCAAAAGGCTGCTGTTCCCGAAACAAATAAGAAGCCACCGCATTAATGCGCTGGTAAGCCCCGGCCCGATTTAACAAACCAGTCAGCGTATCGCTGCTCGCTTTCTGCTCCAGCTTTTGATTCAGCTCCATGATCTGCGACTGCATCATATCGCCAATGCGGGCAACCTTGTTCAGGCGCCGCTCAAGACGATGATATTGCTGCGTTAAATGCTGCAATTCTTCAAATAGCGGGTGCTCACCATACTGTTCCGCCAACACAGACAAGCGCATCTGCATTTCATGTTCGTCGGTATGATTACTCACAAGCAACGGCCTCAATCAAAAATGGGAAAGTCAGATCTTCACTGAATTCTTCCGCAGTGTCCTGTGCTCTCGGGTTACCCTGATGATAACGCCAAATCACTTCTACATTCTGACCGTTCTCATGTGCATCTTCCAGCAGATCGAAGATATCCATCAAACATTTAATACTGCCGGTGTTGAGATAAGGCATTTCTAATTGCAGTGCAACTTTGTCGACGGCAATTTTCAGGTACTCTTTCACCCAGCGGATGATCGGATGATAAAACTCAAAGGTGTTTTCCGGGTAGCTTTCGCCCGTGATTTGCAACACTCCGGTCTCCGAATTAAAACTGACAGCGGGAGATGACGTGGTTGCCGAAATAAATAAATGATCCATCAAAAAAGCCTCACACTACTGCCTGTAAAGTGAAAAACGCGGTTTTATCATTAATAGGCTGAACCTGATATTCCAGCGGCTGGCTGGTCTTCCTTGCCATATCAATGAGCCCTAAACCTGCGCCACTGGCCTCATCAGTCAGTGGTTTCCGGCGTTGCTCTTTATACAACGCTTTGAGTCCGGCAGCATCCAATGTCCGGAGTTGCTCTATTTTGGCAACCAGTGGGGATACATCCGCCAGATCGATCACGTTACCCGATACCACCACGTACTGTTCACCCTGCCGACCAATGGTCAGCGTGATGGTATTGTAAAGCGCGGGCGTTTCCGCTGATTGCTTCTTGCGCGCATAGTTACGTACGTTCTGTGTCTGTTCGATGTAAACCGAAAAAATATCCATCATTTTTTCAGTACCCGGCGTTTCATTTTCCAGATAACGACGCACCGCCATACCCAGCTCTTCAATGATACTGTGCGTCAATGGGCCATTGAAACAGATCTGAATATTCGCTTCTTCAAACTGACGATGTAACGACCATAAATTAATCTGCTGCATCTAAACGCTCCCTCGCGATAACGGTGAAATAGCGAAACCAAATACAGTAATATCATCCCGTTGCGGGAAATCGCCCTGATAACGAGACAACTCATCCATTAACTTAACTTGTTGTTCGGTCAACGATAATGACTGCCATTGCAACAAGAGTTGTTGGAAACGTTGACGGCCAAAACCATAACCATTCGGTTCACCGGATTGATCCAATAATCCATCACTAACCAGATAACAGCGGCTGTCTACGGTCAGTGGCAACCGATAAGTTGTGATCGGTTTATCGCGGCGGGTACGGCGTTTATAACCCAACCCTCGATGGGCGGAAGACAGCCGCTGCACTTCGCCGGCACCCGACAAATAGAGGTCAACACCACAACCGGCATATTCGACTTCCGCTGCCGACAGACGACACAAACCTATATCGAGGCCATAATCCAGCCCCACAGAATCAGGGCTATGCTGTAACGTCAGCCGTAGTTGTTCATCAATCGACAGCAGTAAATCTGATAATGGTTTGTTGCGCGATCCGGTCAACACTTGGCGGATCACCGCATTCGCCGTCATGCTCATGAAAGCGCCCGGAATACCATGGCCGGTACAATCGACGACACCGATATAACAACCATCATCATCGGGTTGCAGAAAATAAAAATCGCCGCCCACCACATCACGCGGCAGCCAGATCACCATGTGTTCCGCCAGATAACGGCTCAGCAAGTCATAACGCGGCAAAATGGCACTTTGGATCATGCGGGCATAACGGATCGAATCCAGGATCTGTTTGTTTTTTTGCTCCAGTTGCAGATTCGCGCTATACAACTCTTCAGTCCGTTGCTGCACCCGCTCTTCTAGCAAGCTGGTGTTATCGCGAATAGTCTCCGCCATGCGGTTAAACCCGACAGCTAACCGGCCGATTTCATCATTCCGTTTATCCGTTAACTGCGCCGAATAGTTACCGGCAGCAACCTGACGCGCAGCACCATCCAGCGGATCCAGCCGTTTTAATACCAGCGTTTGCAAGATCCAGGTAACAATCAACAAACACACAAACAGCGCTAACACCAAAACCAGTATTAACGACGAAAATATCTGCCCACCAATCAGTTTATCCAGATCCATCACGGTGACATTCAGCCAGTGCATTTCCGGCAAATAAGCCAGCCCGACCAATTGAACATGCCCATCTAACGTCAGAAACAAGGTTTTGACTTGCTCAGGCGCCGCCTGCAGTTCAGTAATTGCGGTTTGTAACGCCACACGATCTTGCGGCACGGAAAGCAGATTGAATAAGGTAAAGCGCACCTTGGCATCTTTCGCCTGACTATTTAAATCAATGTATTCCCGATTGGGATGAGCCTGAATAGCGGCACTGTCATCGATTAAAATATTGGTAACACCGTCATGCCCGTTCTTAATAAATTCATGCACAAACGCCGTGAGATCCATGCCTGTGCCAGCCATACCAAGATAGCGGCCATCCTTGGTGCGGATCTGCGTATTGATCCAGACTTTGGTCTCATCCAGCGCAACATCGTGATCCACATTCAGTGAGTACGCTTCATCATGCGTACGGGAAACGAAATACCACTTATCTTGTGGAATTTTTGGATCCAGCGTGAATCTCAGCTCATTACCACTATATTGTTTTTGATGATCGTTGTAGTAATAGTGACGGGAGCTATCAATGACATAGAAAAAACTACCGTCCTGAAAAGATTGACGGAAACTTTCCAGCTCCTGCAAGGCTTGCGCTTTTAAGGTAGCGTCTGATTCATTTTGCGCCCATGCCTGCAACACCGGCGAATCGGACAATTTCCGCGATAACGCGATCTCTTTCAGTATTGGCGCTCGGATCCGGGCTTGTTCATACAGCACCTGTTTCTCAGCAAAACGCGCACCCAGCGTGCGCGTGATACTGCTACTGACGCTATTAAACGCCAGCAAGGTCAATGCAATCGTGACGATATAAGCCATCGCCATCAGCAACACAAACTTGCCCCGTAAACTACCCAGCAGTAATGGCATCCGTTCCTCGCCGATTAGTAGTTAATCATTCTCATCTGCAACAGATTAGCAACGTTTTGTTAATACAGAAATAATATTTACCTTTTCTGAAACAAGATACGTCACGAGCATTAAAAAATGAATGGCAGGAGTAAATCAGGGAATTTAAGAAATTTGGAGCGGGCGATGGGAATCGAACCCACGGCATAAGCTTGGGAAGCTTAGGTATTGCCATTATACGACGCCCGCTCGGGCTGGATGTGCAGAGTAACCAAACCAATCTTTTTTGGCAACGACTACTGACAACTTCTGACAATATGATCAAATGGTTGAGTGATTTTTAGACTATTCTCTCATGCAACCTCTCACAAAAACTTTACCTGATAGCGGATGACCCTAGGTCCAGCTTCGGGTAATATAGCGCCCCTTTTTCAGGTCGGCGCGTCCGGCCTTCGCTTAAGCTGCGTAGCAGTTGCTTTCGAATACTTATTTTTTGATACCTGTGGAGTTGTAGATGTCCTTTGCACTAGGCCAACGCTGGATCAGTGATACAGAAACTGATCTTGGATTAGGTACCGTGGTAGCAATAGAGGGTCGTATGATCACCCTATTGTTCCCCGCTAATGGCGAACAGCGTTTGTATGCCCGCGAAAGTGCGCCCGTCACTCGTGTCCGTTTTAATGAAGGCGACCGTATTACCAGCCATGAAGAGTGGCAACTGGATATACGTGCCGTGGAAGAGACTGATGGTCTGCTGACCTATCACGGCACCCGTGTGGATGATGGTGCAGAAGTCGCACTGCGTGAAGTGATGCTGAATAACTTCATCAAATTTAATAAACCGCAAGACCGTCTGTTTGCCGGTCAAATCGACCGTCATTCCCGTTTTGCGCTGCGTTATGAAGCACTCACCCACCAGCATGCCCGTCGTCGCAATCCGACCCGTGGTTTGGCCAGTGGCCGTGTTAGTTTGATCCCGCATCAGCTGCATATCGCCCGTGAAGTGGGTCACCGTCATGCGCCACGCGTATTACTGGCCGATGAAGTGGGTTTAGGTAAAACCATTGAAGCTGGCATGATCATCCACCAGCAACTGCTGTCTGGCCGTGCGAAACGTGTTTTGATCTTAGTGCCAGATTCACTGCAATATCAGTGGCTGGTGGAAATGTTGCGCCGTTTCAACCTGATGTTCTCACTGTTTGATGAAGAACGTTGTGTTGAATCTGAGCATGATGCGGTCAACCCGTTTGAAACTGAACAATTCGTTTTGTGCAGCTTAGACTGGCTGCGCAAGAAAAAAGTCCGCTTTGAGCAAGTGCTCGAATGCGAATGGGATCTGCTGGTGGTCGATGAAGCCCACCATCTGGTGTGGAGCGAAGATGCGCCAAGCCGTGAATATCAGGTGGTGGAAGCGTTAGCAGAAGAGATCCCTGGCGTGTTGCTGTTGACCGCAACCCCCGATCAGTTAGGTCACGCCAGCCACTTTGCTCGTCTGCGCTTACTCGACCCGGAACGTTTCTACGATTACGACGCCTTTGTTGCCGAAGAACAAGCCTACGGCCAGATCGCCGATGCCGCCCAGCCATTGTTGAATGGTGATGCGCTGAATGCCGAGCAGCTCGCCGTATTACAAGGTTTGTTGCCGGAATTAGATGCCTCACAACTGCAGGCTGACGATTATCGCGAAGAGGTGCTGAAAGACCTGCTCGATCGGCACGGTACCGGGCGTATCTTGTTCCGTAATACTCGCGCTGCGAGTGCTGGTTTCCCAGTACGTGAACTGCACGCCTACCCAATGCCATTGCCGGATCAGTATAAAACTGCTATCCGTGTAATGGGCATGATGGGCGGTAACACCGGTGATGCACTGGCGAAAGCCAAACGTTATCTCTATCCGGAAAAAATCTTTGGTCAGTTTGAAGGCGATAACGCCTCGTGGACACAATTTGATCCGCGCGTCGATTGGTTGCTGAACCTGATCAAAACCGAACGCCATGAAAAAATTCTGGTGATCTGCTCTGAAGCTGCCTCTGCACTGACGCTGGAAAACACCCTGCGTACCCGTGAAGGTGTGCGTTGTACCGTGTTCCACGAAGGCATGAGCCTGCTGGAGCGTGATAAATCGGCGGCCTATTTTGCTGATCCGGATGGTGGCGCGCAGGTGATGCTGTGCTCTGAAATCGGCTCAGAAGGTCGCAACTTCCAGTTTGCTCGTCATCTGGTGCTGTTCGATCTGCCGCTGAACCCTGATCTGCTGGAACAGCGTATCGGTCGTCTGGATCGTATCGGTCAGAAAAATGTGGTGCAGATCCACGTACCTTACTTAGAAGAAACCCCACAACGCACACTGATCCGCTGGTATCACGAAGGGTTAGATGCTTTCGAGCACACCTGCCCGACTGGTCGTGTCGTATTTGATCAGGTACAAGATCAGTTGTTCACGCTGCTGGCGGATAACCAGAGCAGTGACGATGCCATGACCCCGCTGCTGCAACAGACTCGTGGACTACATGACGAGCTGAAAGCCAAGCTGGAACAAGGTCGTGACCGTCTGCTGGAAATCCAGTCCAGCGGTGGCAAACACGCGCAACAACTCGTTGAGCAGTTGGAAGAAGAGGACGATGACACCAGTCTGGTAGCCTTTGCATTGCACCTGTTTGATGACATCGGGATCGCGCAGGATGATCGTGGAGAACAAGCAGTCGTGCTGACACCGACCGATCACATGCTGATCCCAAGCTTCCCCGGCCTGCCGGAAGATGGCGTCACTGTGACGTTTGAGCGTGATGTAGCCCTAAGCCGTGAAGACTTGAGCTTCCTGACTTGGGATCACCCGATGATCCGTGGTGGTATCGATCTGGTGCTGGCTTCTGATATTGGTTCTACTGCCGTTTCGCTGCTAAAAAACAGCCAAATGCCGGCTGGAACGATCTTCCTTGAACTGATCTTCGTGGCCGAATCTGCGAGTCATCCGCAGCTGTATCGCTTTCTGCCACCAACGCCGATCCGTCTGTTGCTGGATAAAAACGGCAATAACGTCGGTGAACAGGTGGGCTTCGTACAATTCCATCGTCAGCTGATGCCCATCAACCGTCAGCTAGCCAGTAAACTGGTGTCGACTTCGCAGGCGGTGATCCATGAAATGATTGGCAAAGCAGAACAAGCTGCGCATCCACGCATGGAACAGATTGTCGCCGATGCACGTCACACTATGGAACACACGCTGACCGCCGAACTCAGCCGTATGGAACAGCTGAAAGCGATCAACCCATCGGTGCGTGACAGTGAACTGGAGCATTTGCGTGAACTGCGCCAGGAACTGAATCATCTGATGGATAAAACGCAACTTAAGCTGGATGCCGTCCGTTTTGTAGTAGTCACTAACCAGTGATCTGCGGCACAATAGCCACACTCAGGGTGTCGTATTCCGGCACCCTTTTTATCCCCTGAATTCACGGAAACCACATGAGCACCTTTGTTTACAACCCACCGATGGAGCCTTATCTCGATATCCTGTACGAGGATGAGCACATTATTGTGATGAATAAACCAAGTGGCCTGCTCAGTGTGCCGGGAAAAGCGGTTGAACACGCCGACAGCATCGCATGGCGTGTGCGTCAGCGTTGTCCGGAAGCGGGTAGCGTGCATCGATTGGATATGAGCACGTCAGGTGTGATCCTGATGGCGAAATATTCCAAAGCGACCGGTATTTTGGGCAAGCAGTTTCAGGAACGTAAAACTGGCAAATTTTATTACGCTTGGGTCTATGGCCAAGTAGAAGACACCGAAGGTGATATCGATTTGCCCTTGTGTGTCGATTGGGAAAACCGCCCACTGCAACGCGTTGATCATGTCAATGGCCGTTCCGCACAAACCCATTGGGAGCGCATCCGCGTTGAAGCCGATCGTACATTGATGAAACTCACGCCTTATACTGGGCGCTCACATCAGTTGCGCGTGCACATGAAAGAGTTAGGCCATCCAATTTTGGGTGATCATCTGTACGCGCCAAAAGAAGTACAAGATCTGGTGCCGCATTTGCAGTTGCATGCTGCTATGCTCAGTTTTTATCATCCGGTTACCGGTGAACCGATGCAATTTGAAGCACCGGCGCCATTTTCGACTTAAGAGCCGATTACTATTAAGAGAGCAATATCATGATGCGCTGGCTGGTCTGTTGCTGTGTTCTGTGGTCATCATTGCTACTGGCGGCAGAAACAACCTCTGGCGCCGCTCCTGCATCTCCGACCACCGAAACCCAAGCCGCCGCAAATGAAGTGGTGCCAGCAGGTACACCTGCGACATCAGATGCAACAGACACGACCAATGCAGCATCTTCAGCCACACCAACCGAACCTGCCGCTTCTGCAGCAGAACCGACTGAACAAGATCCAGAATACCTGGCCCAACAGCAAGACTGGCAGCAACACCCCGATGCTCGTCAATTCGGTCAGAACTGGGTATTACTGCATAAGAGCGAACAATCTTATCAGCTTGGCGTAGCCATCTTTCTACCGGAATGGCAGCAAACAGCCTCGCTGTTACCGCTATCACAAGCGTTGAGCCGGCAAGGCTTTGACTGCGTGATCCTGCTACCTACGCCGCAGCAACAAGCAGTGAATCCCGGCGATGAAAAACAGCAGGAAGCCATTACCAAACAGTTGGAACTGTGGAGTAGCCGCTTAGCCAGTGTGGATGAAAATCTGAATGCATCGGGCGGTCATCGACTAGTGCTGGCACAAGGCAGCAGCGCCGTCTGGCTGGGGCAGTTGCTTAATGCTGACAAGATCAATAAACCCGATGCGATTATCTTGTTGAATGCGTTTTACCCGGATAAACAAGCAAACCTGCTCCAGGCAACGCAACTCAGCAGCAGTACGTTACCCGTGTTAGATCTGTATCAGGCAGAACGCAGTAACTGGCTGACACAAGCCGCACAACAGCGCCAAATTGCAGTGAAACGCGCGACCAAACTAAACTGGCGGCAACAAACCATCAACGACTTAACTGATAGCCCCGAGCGCATCAAAGGCTGGCTGACGACGCTCGGTTGGAAATAGCTGTTGCTAACGTAATCCGCGCGCTTGTTTAATCAACTCCCACGCTTGCTGAATTTCCTGTGCTTTCTCTTTCGCCATATTCATCATCTCTGGTGGTAAGCCTTTGGCCGCCAACTTATCTGGATGATGCTGCGACATCTGCTTACGATACGCTTTCTTGGCATCCGCATCCGAGACATCTGCTGACACACCTAAAATGGCATAGGCATCCCGCAGGCGATCTCGTCCCGGCATTTGCTGCTGCCCTGCCCCGGATGAAGAATAGCGTTGCTGCTGTTGCCCCTGATGCGAAAAGTTAAAGCCCGCTTCCGCCATCGCCAATAGCTGCTCCAGCTCCCAACGCGAGAAACCTAATAGCTCCGCTACTTCCAGTAAGCGCTGACGTGAAGACGCATGCAGCGCGCCGTTCGCAAACGCCGCCTGTAATTGCATATCCAGAAACACCCGCAACAGGTCTGGGCGACCGCGACAGGAACGCCGAAACAGAGCCAAAGAACCTTCCAGATCATATTCCGTCTCTTTGCCCTGCCGGAATGAATCCTGCGCTTCACGGCGTAACTCGCCATTCAACCCCATGCGATCCATAAACAAGGTGGCGACCTGAATTTGCTGTTCAGTAACCCGCCCCGCCGCTTTCGCGATATTGCCCATCACGGCAAACGCAGTATGTAAAAATAGCGCCTGCTCTTCACGGGTAGGTGTGCGCCAGCGGCCAAAACCACCACGGCGCTGCGCTTGTAAACCCTGATCGTAGATATGACCAATCCATAAACCGAGCAATGCGCCAGGAATATTGAGGATCCATAATCCCACCAGAAAACCGATAATTTTGCCTTTAACCGGCATGCGAACCTCGCTGTAATGCTTGATCTACTCGCAGTAAATCTTGATCTAACTGGCACAACCGCTCCGGCGTGCCAATATCCCGCCAATCTGCTTTGAGATGGGAACCGGCCACTTGCTGTGTCGCCATCCATTGCCGCAAGATCGGCGCCAGTTTATGTACACCGGGTTCCAGCGGTAAAAAGCTCTGCGGGCGATAAATACCGATGCCACTAAAGGTCAAGCCAGGATAATCTTCCACCCGATCATGACGTAAACTAAAATCACCCTGCGGGTGCTGCGGCGGGTTGTCCACCAGCCACAGATGGGCATGATCATTTTTTGCCAATTGTTGGGAGCTAAACTGCTTGTAGTCGGCATCTAACCAGACATCTCCATTAAGCACTAAAAATGGCTCATCACCCAACAACGGCAAGGCTTGACGAATACCACCAGCGGTTTCCAACCCGGCAGCCCCTTCGGCAGACCAACTGATCTCCACACCAAACTGTTCACCGTTACCCAGATAATCAACCAATTTTTGTCCAAGCCAAGCATGATTAATGACTAATTGTGTAATACCAGCAAGTTTCAGTTTCTCAATATGATGCAGGATCAACGGCTTACCGCCCGCCACTAGCAACGGCTTTGGCAGATGATCGGTTAACGGGCGCATCCGTTCACCACGCCCGGCAGCCAAAATCATCGCCTTCATGACGCAGTTTCCATCTCAAACGCTGGTAACACGCGCAGATCTAACCATGCAGCAAAAGCCGTCAGTTGCGGATAACGAGCAGCAACATCACGCACATAACCGAGCGTGCGCGGAATATCCTTCAGATAACCTGATTTGCCATCGCGATAATACAAACGGGTAAAGATCCCCGCTGCTTTCAGATGGCGCTGCATACCAGTCAGATCCAGCCATTGCACAAATTGTGCGTAAGACACGTCCGATAAAATCCCTGATTCGCTATATAGCTGATAAGCCTGCGCCACCCCTTGCTCTATTACAGCATCCGGCCAGCGACAGTAACAATCTTTCAGCAACGACACAGCATCATAGGTCAACGGGCCGAGCACCATATCCTGAAAGTCGATCACAGCCAGCGATTCATCCGCTAATACCATCAGATTGCGGCTATGAAAATCACGGTGCATGACCACTTGTGGCTGCTGCAGATTATTGGCAGTCAGTAATGCAAAGGTTTCAGCCAATAACTCTTTTTCGTCGACAGAAAGTATTAGTTGTAAGTGTTTTCCCAACAGCCATTCCGGGAAAATGCTGTTTTCCCGCGCCATAAATTCAGCATCAAAAATGGGCAATTCCAATTCAATGTGCGTCAGTTGTGGCAATAACTGCAGCGCTTTCTGATACCACGCAGAAACCGATTCATCATTGAGACGAGATAACAATGCGTCGTCGCCTAAATCAGAGACACACAAGAAACCTTGTTCCAAGTCGGAATGATGCACCACGGGTGCTGATATGTTTGTACGCTGCAAAGCTTGCGCGTTATCGATGAATTCACGATTTTTTTCTGTTTCCGGCGGTGCATCCACCCAAATCCGATTGGCGGCACGATAATATTTACGAAAACTGGCATCCCCAGAAATCAGGCGTAAAGTTAAGTCAGGATTTTGTTCAATTTGTTGTGCCCATCGCTGTAGTTGGGCATGGCGTTGCGTCATCATGCTGGCAGGCTCTTACTCGGTGTTAGCCGTTATCGGAATAATGCTTTATCATAGCCCGCTACCATAAAAGAATGACCGTGAAAGCACAACCGCCGAAAGGCTCCAAGTGCTTCGTCAGTTGCCAGGGGATCTGATTACCAATGGTGTTTCGCATCAACGCTATTACTGTGGCTCTTTTTTCTGTCTCTGCTGGGCTCGCATTCGCACCACACCCAAGTCAGGCAGCAGAAAACAGTGTCAATGTGCCACATAATCTCCGCGCCGGCGCCTTCGACGAACGTTGCTACAGCGACGTCCCGGCTGCAACCACAACAGAATACAGCCGAACAACACCGGTTGAGGTCTCTGCTGACCAGCTGAACGCCACACAAAACGGTAAAGCCATCTATGAAGGTGGCGTTGAGGTCAATCAAGGTAACAAATACTTTAGTTCTGATTATACCGAACTGGATCAGGTTAGCCGTCAAGTGCTGGCACATGGCAATATTTTTTATCGCGACGGTCAGGTAACCCTGAAAAGTCAGGATCAGCTGACGACCAATCTGGATACCAAAGAGTCGCAGATTGATAATGCGACCTATCAATTACACGGTTCACCGGCACGTGGCGAAGCCGAAAAGATTCATCTGGATAATCAGAAAAAAGAACTAACGCTGAATAAAGCACGCTTTACAACTTGCCCTGTTGGGCAAGAAAGCTGGTGGCTGAGTGCCAGTGAAGTCAATGTTAATCAGGAAGAAGTATTTGGCGAAGCGTGGAACGCCACACTGTGGCTAAAAAATGTACCGGTATTTTATACGCCTTACATCACCTTCCCGGTAAAAGATGAGCGTAAATCAGGTCTGCTTTACCCTACGTTCACCAATAGTTCCACAAATGGCTTTGACGTCAGTACCCCCTATTATTGGAACATCGCACCGAATTACGACATGACGCTGACACCTCGCGTGATGTCAAATCGCGGCACCATGGAGCAGATCGAATATCGCTACATGCCTGAACCGGGGCATAGCGGTACGATTTATACTGAGTACATGGCCAACGACCGCAAAGTCAGCAACGATGAATTAAATCCGCGCTGGCTGGCAAATATCCGGCATGGCTCCAGCTTCCAAAACGGTGATCTACGCTGGAATCTGGATTACACCCGTGTTGATGCCAACGATTACAACTACTTCAATGAGTTGAATCCACCAGTAGGACAAATTGTTGATAACCAGTTATTGCAGTCCACGACAGCCGGTTACTACCAAAGAGACTGGAATCTGACTACCGAAGTGCGTGATTATCAGATCCTGCTGCCTAACACCCCGGCACCGCATCAGTTGTTACCGCAGGTTAGCTATAACCAGTATTACACCGCAGATAAATACAGTTTCAGCTTTAATTCCGAAGCCTCGAATTTCGGTAACCGCTCAGAGCAGTATAAGGCTTACACCGGGCAACGCCTGCATGCCGAGCCGGCCATTTCAGTACCGATAATACAAGCACCCGGTTACTCACTGGAAGCGGAAGGCAAATTGATGGCAACCTATTATCAGCAGGATATTCCTGATGATATGTCATCGTATTACAGCAGCACGTTGGGCATGAATGGTCTTGAATCCAGCGTGAGCCGTGTATTGCCGGAAGCACGGGTACATGGCGGAATGAGCTTTGATCGTCAAACTTCATTCAATGAGCAGCCATTTACCCAAACGCTGGAACCAGAAGTTCAGTATTTATATATCCCGTATAAGAATCAGAACAACATTGGTCTGTATGACACCACCAATATGCAATCTGATTACTACAACCTGTTCAGTGATCGTCGTTTTGCCGGGTTAGATCGCATCAGCGATGCCAATCGTGTCAGCTACGGTGCAACAACACGGCTGTTTGATAGTGAAAACACCGAACGCCTGCGTTTCACGCTGGGCCAGTCTTATGATCTGGTTGCCCCACAGGTAACCTTGTTACCTAACGATACCAAGCAAACCAACTCGCGTTCATTGCTGTCATTGCGTGCGGATGCTCATCCAACCGACGACTGGTACACCCATACCGGAGTTGAATACAACACGCAGACTAAGAAAGTCTCATCCGGTAACGGTGCGGTGGAATATCAACAACAGAAATACACTACCCAGCTGAATTATCGTTTTGTCAGCAAAGAAAATTATGTGGTAGACCCAGACTCTGACGATCGCCGGGATATTAGTCAGGCTGGTGCCGTGTTGAAATTACCGATTAACCGCGACTGGCAATTGATTGGCGCCCATTACCGTGACACCCAGACCGGTCAGAATATCGATAATCTGCTGGGGGCTCGTTATGATTCCTGCTGCTGGGCGGTGAATTTTACCTTTGAACGGCATAATGCACCGGATAACACCACATTAACGGCTAAACCGGAAACCTCATACGGGTTACAATTTGAGTTTAAAGGATTGGGCAGTGTCGGCAATGGGCCGAAATACAATCTGAATACCCGATTATTACCTTATTCCCGACCATTTAACCTGAACGATTAAGCAAGGTATCTTTCATGCAGTTAAAACAACTTTCACCGAAATGGTTACTGGCTGGCGTGTTGTTCGCCCTGCCGTTATACGCTCAGGCTGCCGCACAATCACTGGATCATGTGATTGCGATTGTGAATAAAGATGTGGTGCTGCAAAGCGAATTGGATCGTCTGATACAAAAAGTACAAACCGATGCCGCCGAGCAACATCAAAGCCTGCCGCCTTATCACCAGTTGCATAAACAGGTATTGGATCGTCTGATTGAAGACAGTTTGATCCTACAGCAAGCGGAACGTCAGGGCTTGCGGATCGGTGATACACAACTGGATCAAGCACTGGCCTCAGTGGCAGCGGAAAAAGGCCAATCTATCGCCAATATGCAGGCACAAGCAGAGCGTGAAGGTTTAACACCCGCCGAATTTCGGGAAACAGTACGCAAAGAGATGCTGATCTCGGAAGTGCGCCGTAACCAATTACGTCAACGGATCAACATCACCGATCAGGAAGTCAAACAACTGGCGAAACTGATCAGTGAACAAGGCAGTAAAGGGCAGCGTTTTCATATCGAACATATTCTGCTGAGCTTACCGTCAGATGCGGATCGCGCAGAGCAAGAACGTGTTGCGGAAAAAGCAAAACAGTTAATGCAACAACTGAAAAAAGGCGCTGATTTCCATCAGGCTGCCGTAGCTGAAAGTGCGGATAATAAAGCACTGGATGGCGGTGACTGGGGCTGGCTGACAGTAGAAGAGATGCCATCACTGATGGCCGAAGCCGTCAGTAGTGCACATAAAGGTCAATTTATCGGGCCGTTACGTTCCGGAGCCGGCTTGCACATCATCCACGTCAAAGATATGCAGGGGCAACAAGCCATTGAACTGCAGGAAGCCAATGCACGCCATATCCTGATCAAAACTTCGGTCATCCTCAGCGATGAAAAAGCGGAGCAAATGCTGAAAGGGTTCCTGCGTGATATCCAATCCGGTAAAGCGTCTTTTGCGAAACTGGCAGAGAAATATTCTGATGACACCGGTTCAGCAACAAAAGGCGGCGAGCTGGGTTGGGCTAATCCGGATATGTATGTGCCGGAATTCCGCGATATGGTGAAGACATTACCGCTCAATCAAATCAGTCAGCCATTCAAAACCGTGCATGGCTGGCACATTGTGCAGGTAGAAGAGCGCCGCAGTCTGGCTAATACCCCTGAAGCGCTGGAAAACCGCGCTTATCAACTGATCTACAACCGCCGTTTTGCGGAAGAAGCACAAACCTGGATCGATGAGCTGCGTGATGAAGCGTTTATCCAGATGATGGACGGGAGCACCAATTGATGAGTCTGATCCCCCGTATTGTCATTACGCCCGGCGAACCTGCTGGTATCGGCCCTGATCTGGTGCTGACGCTAACTGAGCAGGCATGGCCGATCGAACTGGTGATCATGGCAGATCCCGCGCTGTTAGAACAACGCGCAGCCGCCTTAGGGAAACAGATCTCTCTTCGTCAATATGATGCCAGCCAACCAGCACAAGCACAGCCACAAGGTGTATTGACGGTATGTCCGGTCACACTGTCTGTGCCTGTGAGTGCGGGGCAATTAGATAAACGCAACGGCCATTATGTATTGGCGACCTTACAGCGTGCCGCAGAAGGCTGCCTGAGCGGAGAATTTACCGCACTGGTAACGGGTCCAGTACATAAAGGTGTCATCAATGAAGCCGGTGTGCCATTTAGTGGTCATACCGAGTTTTTTGCAGAACAAGCAGGCGTCGAGCAGGTTGTCATGATGCTGGCTACCGAAGGCTTGCGGGTTGCACTAGCGACAACTCACCTCCCCCTGCGCGATGTCGCCGACGCGATCACCGCCGAGAGCTTAACGCGAACTATTGATATTTTGCAGCACGATCTGCAAACGCAATTTGGTATCGCAGCACCGCATATTCTGGTGTGCGGGCTTAACCCACATGCCGGTGAAGGCGGCCACATGGGGCGTGAAGAAATCGACGTGATTGAACCCGTGCTGGCCACATTGCGCAATAAAGGTTACTCACTGGAAGGCCCGTTACCTGCTGATACCCTGTTTCAGGATAAGTATCTGCAACGTGCAGACGCCGTACTGGCGATGTATCACGATCAAGGGCTACCCGTTCTCAAATACAAAGGCTTTGGCCGTGCCGTCAATATCACATTGGGGTTACCGTTTATTCGTACCTCGGTCGATCACGGCACCGCCCTCGAATTAGCGGGCAGTGGAAAAAGCCATAATGGCAGTCTGCTAACCGCATTACATCAAGCGATTTCAATGGTATCTCATAAACAATGATTAACGACAATGTTCACCTCGGTCACCGCGCACGTAAACGTTTTGGCCAAAACTTTCTGCACGATCAGTACACGATTGATGCAATTGTCTCAGCAATAGCACCCCGTCAGGATGACGTGCTGGTTGAGATCGGCCCCGGCCTTGGCGCGTTAACAGAACCTGTTAGTGATCAGGTTGATAAAATGCATGTCGTTGAACTCGACCGTGATCTGGCCGCTCGCCTGCGTGAACATCCACGCCTGAAAGATAAATTGATCGTACATGAAGCCGATGCGATGAAATTTAACTTCGACGAATTGGCACAACCCGGTCGTCCATTACGTATCTTCGGCAATCTGCCTTACAACATTTCCACACCACTGATTTTCCATCTGTTGGAAAAAACGCAGCACATTACCGATATGTATTTCATGCTGCAAAAAGAGGTGGTAGAACGTCTGGCGGCGGGCCCAAACAGCAAAGACTATGGTCGTCTGACAGTCATGACCCAATACTACTGCCAAGTGTCACCGGTATTGGAAGTTGGCCCACACGCGTTTAAACCGGCACCGAAAGTTAACTCCGCAGTGGTACGTCTCGCCCCATGGCCAAAACGTCCCTATGAAGCGCTGGATGTTGCGGATCTACAACGCGTGTGTCAGGAAGGCTTTGGTCAGCGCCGTAAAACCATCCGTAACAGCTTCCGTAGTTTCATCACGGCAGAACAGTTGCAAGAGATCAACATTGATCCAAACCTGCGACCAGAAAACTTGACGTTGGCACAATTTGTCAGTATTGCTAACTGGCTGACAACTCACCGCTGAGGATGCACCATGCCAGGCATACAGATCACACCGCGTCCCTTTTATCTTGCCGAGCAATCTGATCCGGACGATGCTCAGTATGCCTTTGGTTATGAAATTACCATTACTAATCATTCTGGCGACGATGTGCAGTTGATGGATCGTCACTGGCTGATCAGTGATGCAAACGGCCAGCACACCGAAGTACAAGGGCAAGGCGTGGTCGGACAACAGCCTGTCATCGCTACCGGCCAATCCTACACCTATCAGAGCAGTATTCTGCTCAAAACGCCCTTTGGCTGTATGCGCGGGAGTTATACGTTTCAGAACAAACACAATGAACAGTTATTTGAGGTGACAATTCCCCCGTTTGCACTGGCTATTCCTCACCTGATTAACTAAAAGCATTCATTATCCCGTGGTCAACGCGGGATAACCTCTTATAACCTGCTAAGTAGAGTGTTGAAGTATGGCAACCTATTTTGTTGGCGACGTCCAGGGATGTCACTCTGAGCTGCAGCAACTGCTGGATCTGGCGCAATTTGATGCCCAACAGGATGAGCTTTGGCTGACCGGTGATCTGGTTGCCCGCGGGCCGCAATCATTAGACGTATTACGTTTTGTTTACAGCTTAGGCGATCGCGCCACCACCGTATTGGGTAATCATGATTTGAATTTACTGGCTGTCGCTGCCGGCCACGCCCACCCCAAGAAAAAAGATAAGACCGAGAATATTCTCACCGCGCCCGATCGGCATGAGCTAATGAGTTGGTTACAAAACCGTCCCATTATGGCGGAACACCCGACTTTACCCGTGATGATGACTCACGCAGGACTGTCACCACAGTGGGATCTAGCAACCGCCCGGCATTGCGCACGCGAAGTGGAAACCTTACTACGGAGTGATCAGGGCACCTGGTTACTCGGTCATATGTATGGTGAAGAACCGTCACACTGGGATCCCCGCCTGACGGGTTTGCCACGCTGGCGTTATATCATTAATAGTTTCACCCGCATGCGCTTTTGCCGCAATGACGGAAGTCTGGAATTTAAATGCAAAGAGTCGCCTGCCGATAAACCCGCACAACTGGCACCCTGGTTTGAGCTACGTAAAGCCGATGCCGATGAACCCCATCTGGTGTTTGGTCACTGGGCTGCGCTGATGGGTAAATGTCCATTACCGAAGATCAAGGCTCTGGACACCGGGTGTGTCTGGGGTAACCAATTAACCTTATGGCGTTGGGAAGACAATGCCATGTTCAGTCTGAACTGCCCGGTTTACTCCAGCGGTGAATAAATAAAAAAAGACCCGGCATTACCGGGTCTTCTTACATGTGTTGTACTGTGCTGTTTAAATACCGCGCTCTAATGTTTCGAACCGATAGTGATAAGGGTTTTTCTCATCGGGATCATGCAACTCTTCTGCCTGCAGCTGCCACTGATATTGTAAATAATCGGGAAACCAAGTATCAGCATCCGTCACCGACAACTTAATATGTGTCAGATACAGCCGCTGTGCCAACGGTAGCGCTTCCCGATATAACTGACCTCCACCGATAACCATCACTTCTACGGCATCATGCACCAACGCCAGCGCAGCATCCAGAGAGTTAACACATTCCACACCGTCTGCTGACCATTCAGCATTGCGACTGATCACCACATTTCGACGCCCCGGTAAGGGCCGACCGATCGACTCAAAAGTCTTACGCCCCATGATCACCGGTTTACCTAAAGTCACACCTTTGAAATGACGTAAATCAGCCGGTAAATGCCAAGGCATCTGATTACCTCGGCCAATAACGCGATTTTCCGCCATCGCAACAATTAAAGAGATCAACATAGCGTTATACAATCGGCCTGTTTCGATAAATAAATAAAGAGGGTACTGCCAGCCCGAAGCAAAGAGCAAACAGGATAAACAGTGTTTTCAAACCATTCTCGATGCTTGCCTGCAATAACTTCTCGGTCACTCCACCACTGTTCATGCTCAGCACGGCAATAATTGTGTTAAATGCAAATTTACCAGGGATCATCGGGATGATACTCGCAACGGTAAACACAGGGCGCGGCGCCAGCAAGCGGCGGGAAACATAAACAAAAATTAACCCAATCAGGGTCGTGGTAATAAACGTCGCCCACTCAATCGGCATACCAAAATGTATCTGCAGCATACGGAAACTGTGTGCAAAAGCACCACCAGCCGCGCAATACTTCAGCATCCGGGGTGGCACTGCAAAAATCATCGCAAAACCAACTGCTGGAATTGCGGACCAAAAAGCATCAAATACGATTGCCCGTAACAATTCCATTATGGATTCCATCCCCATACGCCGGTTAATTTCATTGCCAATACAATTCCGGCGGTGGCACTCAAGGTCAACAGCGTCGCCGTCCCCCAACGAGCCAGACCCATATTAAAATAACCTTTCACCATATCAAACAAGGCATTCACTAACGGGAAACCCGGCACCAGCAATAACACACAAGCCGCCATTGCCAGATAAGGTTGCTCCCCCCACTGATATACCGTTGCCATACTGGCAATTGACGTAGCAATAAATGCAGTCGTGGCAAAATTAATCAGCGGGCTAAAATGTCGATGCGCAATTTCCTGACGAACGAACATACCCACAGCCGATGCTATGCAGGTAGTAAAAAATACGGGCCAATCGCCGCCAAATAACAAACTAAATGCGCCGCATGATAAACCAATCATACAAACCACTAACCAGCGGTTATAACGGAATGGTTTAATCTCGGTTAAATGTTTATCAATATCATCTGCCGTAGTCAGCAAACGTTTTTCACTCAGAATACATATCCGTTGGATAGCACACAAAACATGCATGTTAATACCCAGTTCATGTATCCGTCGTGTCGTAGTAATACAAGAACCATGGTTCAGTGTTGTTAAAACAACAGCACTGGGAGAAATCGCCATTTCAACGCTTTCAACACCCAAGGCGGCGCCAACGCGGCATGTCGTTTGTTCAATCAAGCGACTTTCGGCACCACACTGAGCTAACATTTGTGCCGTTCTCACCAGCACCCGGGTTATTTTGGTTTGTTCTTCCCGAGACAACAGCACTCCTTGCTCAAGCATACTCAGCTTCCTGTTTTCCATATTATGTAACTAAAAAAACCAGCCTAGTTTATATCATTTTCATATATCACCACGAACCAGATTTTTTCATCTCATTCAAATCAGTGACAAAGTAATGCGCCGGATCAAACTCTAAATCGTCTGATCACAAGCAAGGCCAAAAGCTCACAGTATCTATAGAGGAAAAATAGTGCCGATAAAGGAATTAACCACATAAAAAAATCCCTCTTTACAGAGGGATTAATACTATTCACGGGTGTAGATAATTTCAACGCCGTCGTCGTCGTCTTCATCCCAGTCATCATCGAAATCGTCGGTTTCGTCGACTTTAGCAACTTTAGCCAGTTGTTCCTTGTGGTAATCATCCCACATGAACTCGACAGTTTCTGGTGCAGCAGTTTGTGCTAACTGTTCTTTCGGCAATGACTCCAGATATTCAGCGACCTTATAACAAATCGGTGCGGTACCTTCTTTGTTAATCGCAGAAATACGGAATACTTCACCTTCCCATTCCAGCGCTTCCATTACACGCTTAATGACCTCTTCTGCCTCTTCTTCGAGCATCAGATCCATTTTGTTAAATACTAACCAGCGTGGTTTGGATGCCAGTTTCGGACTGTATTTTTCCAGCTCATGAATGATGATTTTAGCATTCTCAGCCGGATCAGACTCATCCACCGGGCAAACATCGACCAGATGCAACAATACGCGGCAACGTTCCAGATGTTTCAGGAAACGAATACCCAAGCCAGCGCCTTCGGCAGCACCTTCAATTAGGCCAGGAATATCAGCAACCACGAAAGAACGCTGCGTACCAACGCGTACCACACCTAGGTTTGGTACCAAAGTGGTAAACGGATAATCAGCCACCTTTGGACGCGCAGCAGAAACAGCACGAATGAAGGTTGATTTACCCGCATTCGGTAAACCCAGCATACCTACATCCGCCAGCAACAGCAGTTCCATTTTCAGGTTACGCTGTTCGCCTTTCGTACCCATAGTTTTCTGACGTGGAGCACGGTTTACTGAGCTTTTGAAGCGGGTATTACCCAAGCCATGGAATCCGCCTTTGGCAATCAGCATGCGATCACCATGTTTAGTCAGATCACCCAGCACTTCGCCAGTATCTTCATCGGTAGCTCGCGTACCCACAGGTACCGTCAACACCAGATCCTTACCGCGCGCACCAGTACAGTTAGCACCACGGCCATTTTCGCCACGTTCCGCCATATGGAAACGCTCAAAACGATAGTCAATCAGCGTGTTCAGGTTATTGTCGGCCAGCAAGTAAACATCGCCACCGTCGCCACCATCACCACCATCCGGACCACCATTTGGTACATATTTTTCACGACGGAAGCTAACGCAACCATTACCACCGTCACCGGCTTCAACCCGGACCAGGACTTCATCAACAAATTTCATGACGTCAGGCTCCCCTGTTTGCTTCCTGTTACATTATAGAGAATAACCAACCATTGTTGGTCACATTACAGCTATTCCCTTGAGAACAAACCCTACCCCATAATGATATTCACAGAGAACAGACGGAGGTCAGGCTTGCGCAGAAATCGATATTACGCTGTGTTTAAATGCCGCAAATAACAAAGCCCCGCCATTACGGCAGGGCTTGTGTCTTACAACGCAAAAATTACTCAGCTACGATGCTGACATATTTACGGTTGTTAGGACCTTTAATTTCAAACTTGATAGTACCAGTTGCAGTTGCGAACAGAGTGTGGTCTTTACCACAACCTACGTTCACACCAGCATGGAACTTGGTGCCACGTTGACGAACGATGATGCTACCTGCCAGTACACTCTCACCACCGAAACGTTTAACACCCAGGCGTTTGCTTTCAGAGTCACGGCCGTTGCGCGAGGAACCGCCAGCTTTCTTATGTGCCATTTAAAAACTCTCCTGAATTACGCGTTGATAGCAGTGATTTTCACTTCAGTGAACCACTGACGATGGCCAGCTTGTTTACGATGATGCTTACGACGACGGAATTTCACGATGTGAACTTTATCACCGCGACCGTGCGCAACAACTTCAGCAACAACTTTGCCGCCAGCTACATAAGGTGCGCCAACTTTAACGTCGTCGCCATTAGTAACCATCAACACTTTATCAAATTCAACGGCCGCACCAGTTGCAGCTTCCAGTTTTTCCAGGCGCAAAACCTGACCTTCAGCTACACGATGCTGTTTTCCACCACTTAGGATAACCGCGTACATGTTTAAAACTCCGAATTCGGCATAACGGCGTATTCTGTTTTGCTTAAAACGCCGATGCACTTAAACCTAATGACAATGGCCGCGGATTTTACGCAAGTTGCACCCATTACGCAATAAGCAAATCACTATCTTGTGTAATTTCGCGTCATACTGCGGATCAATACAGCCCAAGGACTGCACTTGAGGTTTGTTTCATGTAGAATTAGCGACAATCTTTAGCCTGCACGCTAGCCCGAGAGCATTTTAGAACGCCCATGGATCAACAAGTTATCCGCACTCTCGCCGATGACGATATGCAAGCGGTAAATCAGCTGATTTATCAACGACTGCAATCGGATGTCGCTTTGGTTAATCAGCTCGCCTATTACATTATCAGTGGTGGCGGTAAACGTGTTCGTCCTTTACTGGCAGTACTTGCAGCCAGAGCGATTGATTATCAGGGCGACGCGCACATCCGTCTGGCGACTATCATCGAATTCATTCATACCGCCACGCTGTTACACGATGATGTCGTGGATGAATCAGCGTTACGCCGTGGCCGTGATACCGCCAACCAATTGTTTGGTAATGCAGCCAGCGTACTGGTGGGTGATTTCTTACATACCCGCGCCTTTCAGATGATGGTTGAGCTTGGCAATATGCAGGTAATGCAATTGCTCTCTGCTGCAACCAACCTGATTGCAGAGGGTGAAGTCATGCAGTTAATGAACTGTAACGACCCATCTACCACCGAAGATAACTATCTGCAGGTCATTTACTGTAAAACGGCCAAGCTGTTTGAAGCCGCGACACATTGCGCCGCCATACTGGCTGATCAGCCTCCACATATAGAACTGGCTTTGCGTGATTACGGTAAATATCTGGGTACTGCATTTCAGTTAATCGATGATGTAATGGACTACTCTTCCAGCAGTCAAACCATGGGAAAAAACGTAGGTGATGATCTCGCGGAAGGCAAACCAACGTTGCCGCTGATCCATGCGATGACGCAGGGCACGCCAGAGCAAAGTAAACGGATAGCCCAAGCCATCACTGAGCGTGATGGAATGGAACATCTGGATGAAATTCTGGATATTCTGACGCAAACCAAAGCACTCGAATACACTACCAGCCGAGCTGAGCAAGAAGCACAGAAAGCGATTGATGCGCTGGCCGTCTTACCTGACTCACCGTACAAAACTGCGTTGCAGGTATTGGCTGATTTAGCCGTTCACCGTCAGTCTTAAGCACAACCGCAGTACAGTTAAGCGGCGGTTTTACTCTAACAACCGCCCATAAAAAAACGCCAGACAGTGTCTGGCGTTTTTGTTTTCAGCATTACTACATTAATCAGCAAACGGATGACGCAAAATCATCGTTTCATCACGATCTGGGCCGGTAGAAATAATATCAACCGGAGTACCTGTGATCGCTTCAATACGCTTAATGTAATTAATAGCCGCTTGCGGCAATTCAGCAATGCTCTTCGCACCGAACGTATTTTCAGTCCAGCCTGGCATCGTTTCATAAACCGGTGTTACCAGCTCATAATCATCGGCAGCCATTGGCGGCACATCACGCACAGTACCATCGACACCTTTATAACCGATGCAGATTTTAACTTCATCCAAGCCATCCAATACATCCAGTTTTGTCAGGCAGAAACCGGAAATTGAATTGACCTGAATTGCGCGTTTCATTGCCACTGAGTCAAACCAGCCACAACGACGCTTACGACCGGTAGTTGCACCATACTCATGACCTTTGGCACACAAACGTTCGCCGATATCGTCAAACAGCTCAGTCGGGAATGGACCACCACCAACACGTGTCGTGTAGGCTTTAGCAATACCCAGAACATAATCAACGTAACGAGGACCATAACCAGAACCCGTTGCAACACCACCCGCAGTGGTATTAGACGAGGTTACATACGGATAAGTACCATGATCGATGTCCAACAGCGTACCTTGTGCGCCTTCGAACATGATCTTGTCGCCACGTTTACGTGCCTGATCCAACATCTCAGTCACATCAACGACCATAGAGATCAACAATGATGCGTATTCTTTTACTGCAGCCAGAACATCATCATAAGATACCGCTTCAACACCATAGAACTGTGTCAGCTGGAAGTTATGATAAGTCATCACTTCTTTCAGCTTTTCAGCAAACGTATCCATGTTGAACAGATCGCCAACACGCAGACCGCGACGAGCCACTTTATCTTCGTATGCCGGACCGATACCACGACCTGTAGTACCAATCGCTTTTTTACCGCGAGCCAATTCACGCGCTTTGTCTAAAGCAACATGATAAGGCAGGATAAGTGGACATGCTTCACTTAAGTACAGGCGCTCACGAACAGGATAACCGCTAGCTTCAAGCTCATTCATCTCTTTTAACAGAGCATCAGGAGCAAGAACAACACCATTACCGATGATACATTTGCAGTTGTCGCGCAAAATACCAGACGGAATCAGATGCAGAACAGTTTTTTTACCATCGATAACCAGGGTATGACCGGCGTTGTGTCCTCCCTGATAACGCACTACGAATTGGGCTTTGTCAGTCAACAGATCGACAATTTTACCCTTTCCTTCGTCACCCCATTGGGTGCCCAAGATAACGACGCTTTGACCCATTTTTTTCTGTCTGAAGAGTGGTTAAAAAAGGATTCTAACAAAATTTGAGCAGCGCAGAAATGCCCTTGTGAGCGGTTTAGCTAAGAAATTTCCATACAAGAAGAGGGCTGACGCCCTCTTCTTGTCTAACCTACTGTATCGCGGGTTATTTTGTCATCGGTTGCTGTGGGCTTTTCAGATATTTAAAGAACTCATTATCTGTACTCAGCACCATATAGTCTTTACCACTTTTGAAGCTATTTTTGTAAGCATCCAGACTGCGTAAGAATGAAAACAACTCCGGATTCTGCTTATAGGTTTCAGCATAAATTCGCGCTGCTTCAGCATCACCTTCACCCTTGGCCTGGCGAGATTTGCGCTGAGCTTCTGCCAGCATGACCGTCACGCGACGATCGATGTTAGCACGTAGAATTTCAGCCTTCTCTCTGCCTTGTGAGCGATGCTCACGCGCCACCGAGTTACGTTCTGCGCGCATACGTTGGTATATGGAGTTAGATACTTCCAGCGGCAAGTTAATCTGCTTAATCCGGACGTCAACAACCTTTATGCCCAACTCAGAAGAGCGCGCCATTTGACGCAACGCATCTTCCATGACTTCAGTTCGTTCACCGGAAACGATGTCTTTAATGGTACGGCTACCAATTTCAGAGCGCAGACCATTATTGATTTTCCGTTTCAGTAAAGACTCCGCCTGTGCACGGCTGCCACCACCGGTAGCCAGATAAAATTTGGCAAAATCTTCGATACGCCATTTGACGTAAGAATCAATGATCAAATCTTTTTTCTCGGAGGTAACAAAGCGATCAGCCTGACCATCCAGTGTCTGGATCCGAGAATCTAATTTACGGACATCATCAATAAAAGGCCATTTCCAATGCAAACCCGGCTCATAAACCTTAGGAATATCATTGTCACCTTCACGGATCACTTTACCAAACTGAACGACAATACCACGCTGGCTTTCATCAATGACAAAAATTGACGATGAAACCAACAGCCCAACGGCAGCCAGACCAATAAGAATATAGTTTTTCATTAGTATCTCCCGCTCGTACGGCTGCTGTCGCGTATCGGCGCACTATCTACGCTGTCAGCACCAGCATCACTCTCTGTTGGTACTGTTGACTGTGAATTATTCACTGTCGTATCAGTCGTGGAAGACAGAGTGGGTGGTACATTTTCTTTTCTGCTATTTGTCTGATTGCTGTTCATTTTATCCAAAGGAAGATAGATCACGTTGTTATTTCCCTTCGGAACATCAATCAGCACTTTATTCGTGTTCTGATACAGCTCTTCCATAGTATCCAGATATAAACGCTCACGAGTTAACGCAGGAGCAGCAATATATTGTGGTAACAACTGGTTAAAACGAGCAACTTCACCGGTAGCTTTTAATACTACCTGTTCTTTATACCCCAGAGATTCTTCTTCCAGTCTCTTAACCTGACCACGGGCTTTCGGCTCTGTTTCACGCGCATATGCTTCTGCTTCACGAATGAAACGTTGTTCATCTTCCTGTGCAGAGATAGCGTCATCGAATGCATCTTTTACTTCTTCCGGCGGACGTGCAGGTAAGAAGTTCACGTCAGCAATCGCGATCCCCATATGATAAGGCGTGATAATGCCTTCTAGTACTTGCCAGGTGTTCTGACGGACTTTTTCACGTCCGCGAGTCAGCAGTTCATCCATGCTGGTATGACCGACCACGTAGCGTAAAGCACTATCAGTGGCTTCACGCAGACTGTTATCAGCATTCGTAACGCTGAACAGATATGCACGTGGATCAACGACACGGTACTGAACATCCATCTCAACCCGAACCACGTTCTCATCTTCTGTCAGCATGAAACCGGAAGATGGCATCGATTTGACGGATTCCACATCAACCGGGATCACTTTATCAATAAAGGTTACTTTCCAGCGTAAACCCGGATCAACGGTTTCATGGTATTTACCAAAACGTAAAACCACACCACGTTCAGCTTCTTCGATGGTATAGAAACCACTACCGATCCAAATTACGATGGCCAACAAGGCGAAAACAACAAGACCGGTACTACCACCGGGGCTAGCCGGACTCTGACCACCAAACGTTCCGGTCAGTTTGTCCCAGACACTTCTCAGTATTTTTTCCAAATCAGGCGGGATCTGACTTTTTCCTGTATTTTTCCAGGGGTCTCGATCTTTGTCATTATTGTTTCCAGGCTCATTCCAGGCCATTCGAGTCTCCGTTGATTTTCATATTGTGTTTTAACATTAAGACAACTGACACATTAATCTTTCACGATAAAGCTAAGAATGCTCTCACCTTCTTGTTTAACAAGGCGTAACCATTCGATTTCTGAAAGACGGATTTGAACTATGCAATCACCATCTTCAATATAGTTTTCGCGTTGTATCGCTTTGAGTTCATATAACCGGCTACGTAAACGTGCCGCGGATATCGGCAGCTTAAGTTGAAACTCTGCAACCGTAACACTTAATAGCTCATCCAGGACAGATAAGAGTAAATCAGTGCCTTCACCGGTCAGCGCCGATAACCATACAGCAACCGGCTTACCGGTGTCATCTCGCTCAATCCGAGGTATTCCTTCGGGAAGACAATCAACTTTGTTATAAACCAGCAGTTGCGGCACTTCATCGGCTTCGATTTCATGCAGCACTTCATCTACCTGAGCGATATTATCTTGTACTCGTTCATCAGCACAATCGATCACATGTAACTGTAAATCAGCTTCGCGCGTCTCTTGTAATGTCGCTTTGAACGCGGCAACCAGATCATGCGGCAAGTGTCGGATAAAACCAACCGTATCGGCTAATACTATGGGGCCAAGTTTGGTTAATTCAATCCGGCGTAAAGTAGGGTCAAGGGTGGCAAACAACTGATCGGCGGCATACACCTTCGATTGCGTCATGCGGTTAAACAGCGTCGATTTCCCCGCGTTGGTATAACCAACCAGTGATACTACCGGGATCGCGTTGCGCACTCGCGCCCGACGCCCTTGCTCACGTTGTTTTTCTACTTTCTCTAACCGGCCAAGAATATTAGAAATCTTTTCTCTGATCAGACGACGGTCAGTTTCTAACTGTGTTTCACCCGGACCGCGCATACCGATCCCGCCTTTTTGGCGTTCGAGATGGGTCCAGCCACGCACCAGACGACTGGATATATGACGCAACTGTGCCAGCTCTACCTGAAGTTTACCTTCATGAGTACGGGCACGTTGAGCAAATATATCGAGGATGAGCGTAGTGCGATCTAATACACGGCATTCAAAGATACGCTCAAGATTTCGCTCCTGCGCGGGCGTTAAAGCATGATTAAAAATAACCAGATCGGCTTCTAAACGGCGAACCTCTTGGGCGATTTCATCTGCTTTACCGGTACCGATAAAAAACTTGGCTTGTGGGGAATCGCGACGGGTTGTAACAGTGCCCAGAATGGTTGCACCGGCAGATGTAGCCAGCATTTCCAGCTCACGCAAATCTTCTCTGGCAGCTTCATCCTTAAAATCGACGTGCACCAGAATAGCCTGTTCTCCGCCTTGATAGCGTTCAAACAAGAGATAACTCCTCAGTAACTAACAACGATCTCCCTGCCGGAATAGCAGGGAAAATGCAGGTTACTACTCTTCAGACTGAGAATCGCCGTCACCAGTAGTTGGTGTGTGATGTGCTACCGGGCGTGCAGGAACAACGGTAGAAATAGCGTGCTTATAAACCATCTGGCTGACTGTATTTTTCAAAAGAATTACAAACTGGTCGAACGATTCCACTTGTCCTTGCAGTTTAATACCATTGACCAGATAAATGGACACGGGAACGCGTTCACGACGTAATGCGTTCAAAAATGGGTCTTGTAAGGATTGCCCCTTAGCCATGTTATTGTCCTTATAGTTTTGTTTTAATTGAGCTAGGCGTTAAATATTAAAGTAGCAGATATTATAGAGGACGTCATGCGCTTGTGATGCTCTGGCAAACAATATCTGCGTTATTGACTGCGCCAGTTTCAAGCCACGTCACGTTTTGCCAGCCTCTTAACCAAGTCATCTGTCGCTTGGCTAACTGGCAGGTTGCTACAATACCGCGGTAAACCATTTCGTCGTAACTGAGCTGTCCGTCCAGATATTCCCACATCTGTCGGTATCCAACACAACGAATAGAAGGCAAATCCGCATTCAGATCGCCACGCTGGTAAAGCGCTCTCACTTCTTGCTCAAAACCTTGCGCCAACATTAATTTATATCGTTCAGCGATCCGTTGCCGTAGCAATTCACGGTCTCTCGGCGCAATAGCAAATTGTAATGTACGGTAAGGCAGTTGTTCGCCTTTGGTCTGCGTTAATTCGGTTAATGTTTTGCCACTGATACGATATACCTCAAGCGCACGCGACAATCGCTGCGGATCATTCGGATGAATACGAGCTGCAGAGACGGGGTCGATGTGCTGTAACTGCTGATGTAATGCATCCCAGCCGATTTGTGCTGCTTCAGTTTCAATCGCCTGACGGATAAGCGGATCAGCCGCAGGCAATGGTGATAGCCCTTCCAGCAATGCTTTGTAATACAGCATGGTTCCGCCAACCAGCAACGGAATACGCCCTTGCGCCACAATCGACTCTATTTCTCGTAATGCATCTCGGCGAAAATCTGCGGCTGAATAGGCCTCTGTCGGCTCAATAAGATCTAATAGACGATGCGGCGCTTGTACCTGCTCTTCGGCAGTGGGTTTGGCCGTACCAATATCCATGCCCCGATAGACTAATGCTGAATCAACACTGATGATGTCACATGGCAAACGTTTTGCTAATTCAATCGCCAGTGCTGTTTTACCGGATGCGGTTGGCCCCATCAGAAATATCACTGTTGGGTGTTGCAGTTCAGTCACGAGAAAAAACCTCTAGAATTTTCGTAGTATCAACGTGTTGGACAATATGAGCATTCATTTGCCAGTTCGCGATATTGTTTTGCATCCACTGCCACAATGACTGTGCTGACGCCGTAGAATAATGAAGCGGGATAAGACCCGGTAATGTAAGCCAGCTGGAGATAAACGACTGCCAATCTGCGTGTGAAATCACTGCCGGATAACCATCTAATAATTGCAATAACGCCGGCACCGTAGAAACCAGATCTGTTTGTCTCAGCATTGCTGGCACAGCCTGAATAATCAGTTGCTGACTCTTCGGTGAACTCAGACGCAGGCCAAGTTTTTGCAACCACGTAGCATATTCGTTCAGCCAATCCGCGGATTGCGTTGTCTGTAAACGTTGCGGGATCAGCAACGGCTGTGAAGTTAAACCTTCATTCAATAAGCAACTAAACTGAGTTAACCATTGCTGATGCTGAATGGCACACAGATCAGCCAGTATTAAAGTTTCATCCTGTGCTGATAATAAATACCGTTCGCGGAATAAGCGTAATACAGGCCAATCATTAGTGTTACCGCCCTCAGTTTCTGCATGCCGAAGCTCAGACGTAGCCGGTAACTCGACATGTAATAACGCGCTGTACGACCGTAACTGCGAAGAAGAAGGTGAGGTATAACCGCCAACCGGGGCAGTATATTGATGCTGGCTGGTTGTACTGGGCTTTAAGGGCGTTACCGGATAGTCGGGTGCCGCTTCCTCTATGCCGGAAAAAACAGGCTCAGTAGCTGCAGCGCTATAAGCAGTCTGCAGTGCTTGACCAATCACCTGCACAATAAAGTCATGGACCTGGCGTGCCTCATGAAAACGAACTTCATGCTTCGACGGATGCACATTTACATCAACCTGACGGGGATCTAGCTGCAGATAAAGCACGTAGGAAGGCTGGAACGATGCACCGCTATATTCAGTATAAGCTTGTCGAATGGCATGATTTAGCAGCTTATCTCGCATCATGCGGCCATTCACATAACAGTATTGTACTTCACCAATATTCGTTAGTGGTTGTGGCGCTAACCAACCATACAGGCGTAAGCCAAGATGTTCACTGTCAACACGCAAAGCGGCTTGCATAAACTCATTACTGCAAGCTTGTGCGACGCGTTGCTCTTGTAATAACTCGGTTTGTGCCGGGCGATATTGCCGCAGTAATTTACCGTTGTGCTTTAAATTGATAGCAACATCAAAACGACTCAGCGCTAAACGACGTAACAGTTCATCAATATGTCCAAACTCTGTTTTTTCGCTACGCAAGAAACGCCGACGTGCGGGTGTGTTGAAAAACAAATCAAGGACTTCAACGGTAGTACCGATAGGGTGTGCCGCCGGTTTAATAGTGACATCCATCTCGCGGCCTTCCGCATAAGCTTGCCAGGCTTCGCTTTGCTCTGCGGTACGCGATGTCAGCGTTAAACGGGAAACCGAGCTGATAGAGGCTAAAGCTTCTCCGCGAAAACCAAGACTCTCTATATGCTCAAGATCATCGAGTGTAGCTACTTTTGAGGTCGCATGCCGGGCCAGTGCTAACGCCAGCTCAGCTCCTGGGATGCCACTGCCGTTATCACGAATGCGAATGAGCTGAATGCCACCTTTTTCCAACTCGACATCAATTCGGTTGGCGCCTGCATCCAGACTGTTTTCAACCAGTTCTTTGATGACCGATGCCGGACGTTCAACCACTTCGCCAGCAGCAATTTGGTTCGCCAGAATAGGTGGCAGTATTTGAATTGGCATATCAAATGGTCGGAATAATGATGACTTGCCCGATCAGCAAGTTATCAGATTTAAGGTTATTCCGATTACGCAGTGCTTTTTTGCTGACACGATATTGTTCAGCAAGCCCCGATAAACTTTCACCTGTTTTCACCACATGCTTGTGTGTATTCGACTCACTAGCATGACCAGATATTCCACTTTTTTTGGCTGGTGCATTGACGAACGTACCACCGGCATTTGACAGGCTACGGCCATAATAATCCCGGACACCGCTGAAAATAGCAGTGGCCAGTTGTGACTGATAATCCGCCGACGCCAGCAGATGCTCTTCCTGCGGGTTAGAAATAAACCCGGTCTCAATCAGTAATGACGGAATATCCGGTGCTTTCAATACCGCTAAGCTGGCATGTTCTGGTCGCTTTTTATGTAATTTAGCCACATCGCCGATACGCCGCAGAACCCGACGCCCAATGTCATAGCCTTCACTGCGGGAATTATCCCAGGACAGATCGAGGATCGTTTGCGCCAGATAAGGGTTAGGCTCTGTTTCTGCAATGACCTTACCTGCCCCACCTAATAATTCAGTGTGTTTGGTT
>Ga0183099_1000279_pt1 | contig 41450 bp, 36 predicted proteins | sample Biomet1_FD_127788 | JGI IMG/M metagenome (GOLD analysis project Ga0183099, IMG submission 127788) | Microbial communities from bioreactor (seeded with anoxic lake sediment) at LBNL, California, USA - Biofuel metagenome 1 | ecosystem: Engineered > Bioreactor > Anaerobic > Unclassified ... | reverse complement strand
ACGACAGCCCTGTCGCAGACAGACATTCTCGCCAAAGCCGCGCTCACCATTCCCGATATTCCCCGCGGAAATATTATCAATTCGTTTGCCGGAATAAGAGCGGTCGCGTATACGGCGGATGAGAAGGGGGAGCCTGACCGGCCGGTGAATGATTTTATCATAGAAGAAGACGCCGTGGTGAAAGGTTTCTTTAACGCGGGAGGCATCTGTTCGCCGGGGCTGTCCGCCGCACCCGCCGCCGCGGAGTACGTTGTAAGCCTTCTGGGAAAGGCGGGACTCGACACGGAACGGCGCGGCGGATTTATTGAAGAACGCAAGGGCATAACCGCGTTCAGCACGGCAGACACGAAGACTAAACTCCGGCTTATTGCCGAAGACCCGCTGTACGGGCAGATTGTATGCCGCTGCGAAACGGTGACCGAGTCCGAGATCGTGCAGGCCGTTCGTTCCCCGCTCGGCGCCCGCGACGTTGACGGTTTTAAAACGGCGGACCCGCGCCGGGAATGGGCAGGTGCCAGAGCGGTTTCTGTTCGCCGCGGGTAACGGAAATCTTTCACGTGAGGCGGACATACCCATGACGTCCGTGACGAAAAAAGGGCGGCGCCTCGTTCATGCTCGAAGGAAAAACGCGCGATTTTACAGCCGGAAAAGGAGGACACGAATGAACGAACAGATATATGACGCTGTGATAATCGGCGGAGGACCGGCGGGGCTTGCCGCCGCCGTTTCCGCATACGACGCCGGTGCCCGCCGTCTGCTCATTCTGGAGCGGGATTCCCGGCTCGGCGGCATACTGCTTCAGTGCATACACAACGGATTCGGTCTTCATTATTTTGGCGAAGAACTGACCGGACCGGAATACGCCGGACGCTTCGTGCAGCAGGTGCGTTCGCGCGGTATTGAATACAAAGTGAACACAATGGTCGTGTCCGTTGACCGGGAAGACGACCGCGCGTGTGCGGAACCATCCTCCGGCGCGTTTGCCGCCGGAGGCGTCCACGTTGTAACCGCAATGAACTCCGCCGACGGACTCATGTTTCTTCACACGCGCACGGTCATCCTTGCGACCGGCTGCCGTGAGCGCGCGCGCGCGCGCTCGTAATTCCCGGTACGCGTCCTGCGGGAATTTTTACGGCGGGAGCGGCCCAGCGGTTTGTTAACATAGACGGCTATCTGCCCGGAAAGAAAATAGTCATTCTCGGTTCAGGCGACATCGGCCTTATAATGGCCCGCCGTCTTACGCTTGAAGGCTGCGACGTAAAGCTTGTGTGCGAAGTAATGCCTTACTCGGCCGGCTTAAACCGCAACATGACCCAGTGTCTTGAGAATTTCCATATTCCCCTGAAGCTGAGCGCGACTGTCACCGAGATACACGGGCAGGAACGGGTTGAAGGCGTGACGATCGCAGCTGTCGACGCTGCGCGCCGTCCGGTACCGGGAACGGAAGAATTTATCGAATGCGACACGCTGCTGCTTTCTGTCGGTCTTATCCCTGAAACCGAAGTAACGTCCGGTACGGGGATACATATGGACCCGGTGACGAAAGGTCCGTCTGTTAATCAGCGGATGGAAACGTCCGTTCCGGGCATATTTGCGTGCGGAAACACTGTCCACGTGCACGATCTCGTGGATTTTGTGACGAATTCCAGTCTGCTCGCGGGGGCATGCGCCGCTGAATACGCCGCAGCATACGCCGCCGGTGCCGGGCAGCCCGATACCGGCGTACAGGCATGTTCTTCTACCGTAAGTATTCCGGTCCGTCCCGGCGACCGCGTACGCTACACCGTTCCCCAGCAGATAGACATAGACGGCGCGTTCAAAGCGCGGATAGAGTCGGCGAAGGCTGCCCCTGCCGGTGAAACCGGCGTTCCGGACGTGCAGATAATGTTCCGGAGCACGGACGTATACCGCAGCGTCACGCTTGCCGTATACAGCGGCAGTACGAAAATCTACGCAAAAAAGGCGCGGATCGTGCGCCCCGGCGAAATGCAGACAGCCGATATACCGGCAGCGGCACTTGCAGGGGTAGCGGCACCGCTCACCGTTTCGATCGAGACCCCGGAGGATACAATAGACTGATATGGAAACGAACGAAAAAAAAACAATGACGTGCATTATATGCCCGATGGGCTGTCAGCTGGAAGTGACGGCAGTACAGAATGCCGACGGAAACCCGGAGTTTTCGGTGACAGGGAACGCGTGCAGCAGAGGCGTGCAGTATGCGCAGAAAGAATTAACCGATCCTACCCGTACTCTTACGTGCACGGTTGCCGTCACGGGCGGTACCCGCCGTCTTGTTGCGGCAAAGTCCCGGAGCGAAGTTCCCCGCGATCTGCAGATAGAATGTATGCAGATAATACGGCGTCTTTCCGTACAGGCGCCGGTGCATACCGGAGACGTGCTGTGCGAAGACATACTGAACACCGGCGCCGATATAATAGCGTGCGACGATGTTGACGCGGAGTGAACGCAAAAAAAACGCCGCCTGAAAGTGGTGCTGCGGTCAGGATCACCGTACTGTTTTCGTACGGTTCACCCTGACCGGCACATATGCTTTCAGACGGCGTTTTTTTTACTGCTCCGCCGGTTTATTGTATCGTTTCAAGAAACGCCGAATTCTGGTCAACGAAGCTGTTGTTGTTCTGGAATGCATCCCAGTTGATGGACCACGCCATAAATCCGCGGATTCCCGGGTACGCGGTGTTCAGCTGCGTGTATGCCGCCTGAAGTCCGCTGTTGGAAATCTGTCCGCTGTTCGCCGCTCCCTGAGAAGCGGGTACGGCGATAACGATCTGGTCGGGCCTTAGTCCGGGGAACACGTAATTGCTGTTCCCGTTCACCGTGAATCCCTTGAGGAGCATCCGGCACATAGCGACGATTCCCGTCGTTGTGCCCATGTTCTGCAGATTATTATTTTCATCCATGATCGAACCTGAATTGTACAGTTGTGCCTGAACGTATGTGGTCTGATCGCGGAGCGCGTAGATAAGCGGAATGTACGAGCCTGCGCGGTTGTCCACGTTTCCGTTCAGACCGGCATAGAACTGATGGCCCAGCTGCAGGTAGAACGTTTCCGGTGCCCACGACAGAATGAAGTTTTTGTCGTATTTCGCGCATATCTGTCTGATAGCGCTGATCATGTTCACGATCCGCGGCGTTGTCGGATTCCTGAAGTCAGGATCGTTTCCTCCGTTCATGGCGAGCGACGTCTGTTCCAGATCAATGTCTATGCCGTCGAACCCGTATTCGTTGATGAATCCGGTGATCTGCGACACGAACGTGTTCACGGCAGTCGTGTTGGCCAGATAGAAATACCCTTCGTATCCTCCGATGGAAAGGACGACGCGTCTGTTCTGTGCGTGCAATGCGGCTATATCAGCCTTGAACTGCTGTGCGGTATATCCTTTTGCCGTGCTGGGCTCGAACGTCATCTGTCCGTTTCCGCTTCCCGGCGTTACCGGTGTTGCGAAAGAAACGTTGATCACGGTCCAGTCCCTGTCAACCTGTGAAAGCGGAATGAACGGAGTGCCGCCGTCCCAGTTGTGCCAGTAACCGCTCATGATGTGTTTCGGAAGTTCCGTATTCACGACCGTACCGCCTCCTCCTCCGGTTTCACCACCACCGCCTGTTTCGCCGCCGCCGCCTGTCTGACCGCCGGCTGCCCACAGAGTCACCGCTGCCGTCGGTTCCCACGACACGATCGCGGTATGTGCGATACGGCAGGTATATAACGTGCCGCTATACGAAACCACGTCGCCCACGGCATAGTGCGTACCTGCCGCCCACTGTGGCGCTGTCACCGTACCGCCTCCGCCCCCGGTTTCACCGCCGCCGCCTGTCGCGCCGCCGCCTCCCGGTTCACCGCCGCCGCCCGTTCCCTGGGTAACGGTGTACGTGACCGTGTTTGAAGCGGTAGTACCGAATTTATTTGTCAGTTTTGCAACGTACGTATACGTTCCGTTTGCTTTGCTGGAAAGAGTGAACGTGTACGCCTGTGCGGCTGGAGTATTGTCGTTGAGCGGTGCGGACTGTATTTTCGTTCCGTTTTCATACAGTTCAACAAGTGTTCCGTTCTGTCCCCACCACATATTCATCTGAATCCCGAAGGACGATTCTCCGTTCCACTTTGTCTGCATGATGGAAGGTGCTGTCGGTGCCGCAGTTGCAGGGCCTTCGGTTTCGCCGCCGCCACCACCACCGCCACCCGGATTCCAGTCGCTTCCAAGCATAGCGTCTGCAACGATATTGACAAGATCATATCCGTTCTGCCAGTCGTCCCCGTCCAGTTCCCAGTACATGGCGCCGCCGAGGTTCTTGTTCAGGATATAATCCATTTTTGTTCTGACCGCTTCTGCGTCGTCATACGTATACAGCTGCTTTTTTGAACGGTTGAACAGCCAGCAGGCTTTGCTGATCGTGTCGCGGTATTTTGTCCATCCTGACGTGCCTTCAAGCTGTTTCATGACAAAATACGGACTCTGTCCGCCTGTTCCCCATGTTCCCTGGAGTGTTCCGCCGCCCGTGCCGAACATACCGTCAGGCTGCCCGTCGCCGTCAACATCCCAGCCGCCGGAAACATTGTCCCAGCCCCGGCTGTAGAACGGCAGACCGACGACAAGTTTATTCGCAGGAACACCGAGTTCAAGGAATTTATTTACGACCCAGTCGACGTTGTACCGCTCGTTGATAAGCTGCGTGTGCGTGTCGTTCGCCGTGTTTGCGTACAGCGGCGCCTGATGGCCGATCGTCGTTTCAAAACCGCCGTGCATATCGTATGTCATAAGATTGACAGCGTCGAGATACTGTGCGTAGTCTCCCGGATTTGTAACTTCGATCTTGTCATATCCGGCACCGACTGCTGCGGTAAGTTCATAGTGTTTACCGTCCGCCGTTCCCTGTGCGTCAAGCGCCTGACGGATAGCTTTGAGCAGGAGCGTGTAGTTTTCTTTATCTTCAATTCCGCCCGGTGCGCCCATGTCGTACGGATCGTTCGGGTCTTTCTCCCTGCTCAAACCGGGATATTCCCAGTCTATGTCCACGCCGTCGAGTCCGTATTTTTTTGCAAACGCGGTAAGGTTGGCTGCAGTTACAGCCCGTGATGATTCCGTGGCAGCGGCGCTGTGGAATCCGTTCGACCGTGTCCATCCGCCGACCGAAATAAGAACTTTGACGTTCGGATACGTAAGTTTCATTTTCCTGAGCATGCCAAGGTTGCCTTTGTACGGCGAATCCCACGATTCTCCAGGATAGACTATATCCGTACTGGCCCACGGATCGGGAATTTGAACCGCATGTGTCACCGGATCAAGACCGACGAACGCATAGTTGATGTGCGTCAGTTTGTCATACGGGATGGATGTAACGTAATAACTGTCGTGTGCTGAATAAATTCCCCATTCGCAGAAGTAGCCGACAACTCTGCGGGTAGGTGTTGTAGTAACTGCTGTGTTTGCCAGTGCTGCCGATCTCTTTTGCGGCGGAGCAGTATCCACAGGATCAAACAGTCCTGTCGAACATGAAACCAGACCTGCAGTCAGTAGCACTGCAGCCAACTCCTTGAAAAAAGTTTTCATCATACGCGCCTCACTTTTTATTGATTTTGATTGTACACTAAGTGTACAATCAACCTGTTAACGAGTATACATGTGAATTTCGATTTGTAAAGAGAAAAAAGTATATTTCCCGTAAAAATTGAGTAGAATGGGGTGTAGTAAAGGAATTTCCGGCGGCCGGCGGAACGCCGGGGCATATTGCAGCCCCGGAAATCCGTTTTAATGAAGTTGTTCGGCTATATCACTGTTTTTGTTCTGATTCGGGCGTTGCGGACGGACTGCTGCTGAGCATGGCGTCTGCGATGATATTAACCAGATCGTATCCGTGCTTCCAGTCGTCCCCGTCAAGTTCCCAGTACATGGCTCCCGCGAGTTTTTTGTCAAGAATGTACTGCATTTTCGTTTTTACGGTTTCGGCGTCGTCATACGTATACAGCTGTTTTTTTGAACGGTTGAACAGCCAGCACGCTTTGCTGACCGTATCGCGGTATTTTACCCAGCCCGGTTTGCCTTCGAGTTTTTTCAGGTCAAAGTACGGGCTTTGTCCGCCCGGTCCCCACGTCCCCTGGAGCGTTCCGCTTCCCGTGCCGAACATGCCGTCCGGCTGCCCGTCGCCGTCAGCGTCCCAGCCGCCTTCGACATGATCCCAGCCTCTGCTGTAGAACGGTATTCCGACGACGATCTTGTTTGCCGGAACGCCGAGTTCGAGGAACTTGTTTACGGCCCAGTCGACGTTGTACCGTTCTCTGACAAGCTGTGTGTGCGTATCGCTTGCAGTATTCGCATACAGCGGTGCCTGATGGCCTGTCGTGGTTTCTGCTCCGACGTGCATGTCGTATGCCATAAGGTTGACTGCGTCCAGATACTTTGCGTATTCGCCCGGATCCGTGGCCGCGATCGTGTCGTAGCCGACGCCGACGGCAGCGGTGAGTTCGTATGTCTTTCCGTCCGCCGTTCCCTGCGCGTCAAGCGCCTGTCTGATGGCTTTGAGCAGGAGCGTGTAGTTTTCTTTATCTTCTATTCCGCCGGGAGACCCCAGATCGTACTGGTCGGCGGGATCTTTTTCCCTGTTGATGCCGGGATATTCCCAGTCGATGTCTACGCCGTCGAGTCCGTACTGTTTTACGAACGCTGCGAGGTTATCCGCCGTTGTTTTGCGTGATACGTCTGTGGCTGCGGCGCTGTGGAAGCCGTTGGAACGTGTCCATCCGCCGATTGAAATGAGTACTTTTACGTTGGGATATTTCAGTTTCATTTTCCGGAGCATACCCAGGTTTCCTTTATACGGCGTATTGGACGATTCTCCGGGATAGACGATAGTGGTGCTTGCCCACGGATCGGGAATGACGACTTCGTGCGTTTCCGGATCAAGGGCCGCGAACGCGTAGTTGATGTGCGTGAGTTTGTCGTACGGGATGGACGTTACGTAATAATTGTTGTGGCCGCCGTAAATGCCCCATTCGCAGAAATACCCCACTACCCTGTGGGGCGGCTTGGAATAGGATTTGGAACTCGCAGGCGGTGTCGGTTTTTTCTGCGATGAGTCTGTCCTGTCGAACGACGCGGAAGAGCAGGAGACAAGGCTGGCAGTCAGCAGAACTGCGGCTGCCTCTTTAAAATACAGTTTCATCATACGTACCTCAGATTTCTGGTGATTTAAGTACATTGAGTGTACAAACAGTCTCTTAACGAGTATATCGTGTAATTTGAATTTGTAAAGAAAAAAGGGTTTGGAAAAAGCAGGAATAAAAAAACTCCCGGACACACGGTCCGGGAGTTGTATAATTGGAACAAATGGCTAGAATTTGGCTTTCCGCAGGCGTACCTGTTCAATGTCTTCACAGAACAGTTCGCGGAGGTCGTTCAGACCAAGGGCCATGAGCGCCATGCGGTCTATACCGATACCCCACGCAAGAACGGGAACGTCGATTCCCATCGCTTTCGTCACTTCCGGACGGAAAATACCGGAACCGCCGAGTTCAAACCAGCCGAGCACCGGATGTTTTATATGGACTTCGATAGACGGTTCTGTAAACGGGAAATATCCCGGTACGTATTTTACTTCCGTAGCGCCCGCGATCTCGGTCGCGAACATTTTAAGGAAGCCGAGCAGTGTCTTGAGATTTACGTCGTTTCCCAGAACGATGCCTTCTGTCTGGTAAAAGTCGCTCAGATGCGTCGCGTCGACTTTGTCGTAGCGGAAGCAGCGTACGATCCCGAAGTATTTTCCGGGAATTTCGGCTTTATGGAGCTGATGTGCGGACAGAACTGTGCCCTGGCTGCGCAGAATAAGGCGGCGCGTGAATTCCGTGTCGAATTTGTAGTTCCAGCCGCGGCTTCCGGTGTTTCCGCCGTTTTCATGCACGTTCCGTACGTTGGAAAGGTACGGTTCTTCTATCATTTTTGCGTGCGTGGGATTTTTAATGCGGTACACGTCGTGAATGTCACGCGCAGCATGGAACTGCGGCATGAACAGTGCGTCTCCGTTCCAGAATTCTGTTTCTACGAGCGGGCCGTCGAATTCCTGGAATCCGAGCGAACAGAGCTTGTCTTTTACCGATTCAAGGAACTGTACGTACGGATTCGTGCGGCCCGGAATGATGCGTGCCGGCGGAATGGTGATGTTATATCCGCGGAACGTTCCGTTTTTCCAGTCGCCTGACGCAAGCATCTGCGGTGTTACTTCGCCGAGCTCGCTGCCGGTAATACCTGCTTTTTTGAGCGCTTCTACAACTTTGCCGTACGCGTCCGTCAGTTTGTACGCAACCGTTTCGCGTTCGATCACTTTGAACGGGCTGTCTGCCGCGCCGCGTTTTTTTGCCAGGCCTGCGATGGCTTCCTGTTCTTCTGCGGAGAGGGTATCTTTATCGAGCTGGCCGTTTTCTGCCGCGCTCGCCTTTTTTAACAGTCCTGCTATGATGCTGAGCCGTTTGGGAAGCGCTTTTCCTGTTGATTCCGCCTGTTTGGCGTCGTTCATTTTCAAAACGCCGTCTTTAACAAGCTGTCCGAACGCGCTTCCGATATCTTTGTTTTCAATTTTCAGCGCTTCCGCGATCTGCGGCAGCGCTTGTGCGCCTTTTTCCTTTACGAAATTAACGAACCGTTCTTCAACAGTACCTGCTTTTGCGAGTACGCGGCCGAGATCGGTGATCTCGTAGAACGTATGCGGCGTCCGCTTCGTTTCTGTGAGCAGTTCTTTTCCGGAGAGCCATGAAAACGCCTGATTCGCGTGGCCTTCCTTGTAGTTGAGCTCTTTTTGAAGCTTTTCCGACGTTAATTCATCGTTTTGAGAATAAGACAGCAGCACCTTGATTTCGAGGGGGTGCAAATTTTTGATAATGTTTGAAATATCCATTTATACTAAGCCTGAAACTAACGTGAGAATTTTACGTACGACATATACTGTGCCATGCTGTACCCGCGGTCGTTCTTGAAATATTTTTCACGGTCGCGCGCAAGGTACGTGTAATGATAGTACTGATTTTCTTTCATAAAATCTTCCAGGCAGGCAAGAACCGTGTTCATGGCTTCTCCTTTATCGTACGTGACGTACATGCAGGTGTAGTAAATGCGTACTTCGTCGTACATCGGCGTATATTCGATCTTTACACTTGCTGTTTTATCAGTCGTATGCTGATTTTCCGGTACGATGACGCGCATTGTTTTCTCATCAAATCCTTTATTATTGTAGGATTCGTCGGGAGATGCGGGTGTTGATTTATCTGTTGAAGCTGCAGGGGTTGTTGCGGCTGGGGTGGCAGGAGTCGTTGCAGCGGCAGTCTGTGCAAAAAGCATGCCGGCGGCAAAAAGCAGGCAGGTTAGTATAGCGATGGTCTTTTTCATAAGTCCTCCAAAAAATTCTCTAGTACTGGGTATACGGTATTATTCTATCAGTTTCCAGAAAAAAATCAAGTTGAACCATATACCTCCCGGCGTCTATTCCGATGAGCGGCTGGTTTCTGATGAGTACTTTTCCGGTGATTTCTTTAGGTTTGTTCTTGATCTTCGTGCGGTAATAGCTTCGGACAGCTTCTTTGAGCGCTTCTTTCGCACCGTTCGTGATACCGTCGAATCCGTCTGCAATTTTTCCGTATCCTTTGCCGCTGATCACCGGATGGTTGATAGAGGCCCACAGGTCGTAGTCGCGAAGCATCTGCTGTGTCCGCGTAAATTCGACCCAGCTGCTGATCTTTCCGTCTTCTATCCACGGCTGCGTGTAGGTAATATCGTTTTCCGCGCTTCCGAACGGCAGAATGTCCGAAAAATCGAAATATTCTTCCACTGCGCGGAGTGTATCGGACGGCGTATAGGTGAAATTCCATCCGTGAACCATGCCGTTGATAAGAAAGGGTGCGAGCATTTTCAGCCGTTTTTCCGGATAATCGTACACGCCTGCCGAAACGTCCTGCGCGTCTGCAAGTCCCGGGTACGCGTCTGTTTCGGACCACAAAAGTATGCGTATGTGTTCGATCACGGACGGAGTCTGTGCCCGGCACAGTTGCGCCGCCGCTGCAAGCACGAAGCAGGCGGTCAGTGTTTTAAAACGTCTTTCCATACGCGCACCGGGTTTATTCCCGTCCGGATAATAAAATACAGATAGGCCGCCGCAAGACCGAACAGATGTGTCATGTGTGCGACGCCTCCGTTAAATCCCGCCGCCTGGCTTACAAGCTCGATCACGGCGTATATAATGACGAGCACCGGCGCCGGAATAGGAAGAATACCCCAGAAGTAGACTTTTGAACGGGGATAAACGACGGCATACGCGAAAAGCACCGCATATACGGCGCCGCTTGCCCCGATGAGGTACGTATTATAACTGCCGGTAAGCATAAAAAAAGCCAGAGAAAGGGCGCCGCCTGCGGTTCCGCAGACAAGATAGTACAGCAGGAATTCTTTTGAACCGAACGCCCGTTCTACAGCAAAACCGAACATGAGCAGGCCGAGCATATTGAAGAATATATGTTCAAAACTGCCGTGCACGAACATATACGTGCACAACTGCCAGTACATTTTTCCGTATACGACAGCCGGGGGATACAGACTGAGCGTGACCTGAAGGCGCGGGTAAAGCAGTGTAAGTATGTACACGAGCACGTTTGCGGCTGTCAGATAGAGCGTAATATGTACGTTCGTGTATTTAAACGGTCTGCGCAGAAGGTTCAGGGCTTTCATTCGGCGTCTTCACCGCAGTCTTTGATAAGGGACGGGTCCGCATAGGTTATTTTATTACGGCCGCTGTTCTTGGACATGTACAATCCCTGGTCTGCCTGATTCACGAGCCGTTTCGGTACGATGACCGGATTCTTTTCGCGGTCGAATACCGCGACTCCTCCGGAAATGGTAACGTGCAGATGCTGGTTGTTGAACTGGAAATCAAACTGGTCGATCGTTGAACGGATACGCTCGGCAACCCGCACAGCCTGATCCTTTGACGTGTTGTCCAGCAGGACGGTGAATTCTTCTCCGCCGTACCGGCTGGCCAGATCTTCTTCACGCAGACTGTTTTTTATGAGCGACGCTACCTGGATAAGTACGTAGTCTCCGCATTCGTGTCCGTATGTATCGTTGAATTTCTTGAACAGGTCAATGTCGAACATCAGAATTGCGAGCGGTATTTTCTGGACGAACGCCGCGTCAAGTTTGTCTCCGAGCACGTTGAAAAAGTAGTACTTGAGTTTTAACTTGGTCATCATGTCGGTCGAGGACCGTTCTACGAGCGCTGCGTTGTTGATGGCAAGCGACGCAAGCGTTGCTATGGCCATGATCTGTTCTTTTTCGTATTCCGTATAATCGGATATACCGTCGAAAATGATCCGTTCGCCCAGAAAGAGGATGCCGTTCATGTTGTTTTTCTGAATAAGGGGAACGAGCAGCGTCGGATGAAGCGATTCTATCATATTCAGGTCGGTGTTTTCCGGAACCTGGCATTTAAGGTAGTCCAGCGATATGGCACGTTTTTCGCTGTACAGCTGCGCCACGATGGGATGGATGCCCGGAATCCTGCATTTTGTAGCGGGGTCCACGGTAATGTCGCTGTGATTCGTTTCCAGAATAAATTCGTCGCAGTCCATGTCGTTCCGTACGAAGATACCCGCACCCAGAACGTGCATCTGTGCCATACAGATATACACGATCGATTCCAGGAGTTTTGAAAATTCCAGCGTTGAGCAGAACGAGCGTGAAATGTCGAGCAGCTGTTCAAGATCGTAGATTTTTTTCTCATACTGTGTCGTAAGTTCCAACATCTGCGATTCACTTGTACTGTGCTTTCTCTCGGTTCTGCTCATGATTTTATCTCTTTTGTCGTAATTATAGCATAATTCTTCATAATCTCAAAGAAGATTTCCCAGTACGGATACTGCTGCTCAAGCAGGTCGGTATTATCTCTGTTGCGGGAAGACATCATAAGTATTTTGAGATTTGATATTATTTCGCTCGTTGGTTTTTTTGCGTCGTTTATCAGCTCTCCGAGTTCAATGTACAACGCCCGCAGGTGCGTCGTCTCGTCCTGTATAAGCTTTTGGGCGGCATTATTTGCGTTTCTGACCATCGTTTCCATTTTTGCGTAAAAATCGGCATCCTTGTGGCTGTCTCTGATATAGCCTTCAAGAACGGACGTATCGTTCGGCTTTCCGTGCTTGAACGAGTCTTCAAACGCCTGAACTTTATCCCGGCTTTCCATTGCGGCGTATACGACTGCTGAAAATTCGGTTTTATGAGAAGGATTGTTGAAAAACCCTTCTATAACAATATCGTTCAACAGGGATTGGATCGCGTCTGTCAGGTAAAGGCTCAGAAAGGTTTTAAAATCTGGAGCGGCGTGATCGCGGAAAACGCGAGCGCGGAATTTACCTGAAGTTTGTCGTTCATGTCGCTGTCGTATCCGCTGAGTGATGCAAGCGGAACGTCGTTGAACAGTTTCGAGAGTTCGCTGCTTATCTGCTGGTCTTTCAGTTCCGTTTTTATGCGTTCTTCGTCGGCGGCGAACTGATGCTGAAGCCTGTTTGCAAAATTCTGGCGTGCCGATTCGCGGTATTCCGCCGTTTTCGGCGCGTATTGTGCGTTTTCCTTGTAATATCTGATGAGCTGCAGCATTTTCTGCGGCGGAATAATATGGGAAAGAACGTAGGCGATTTTTTTTATATTTTCCAGATATGCTTCGCTGCGCTGCTCTGAAATGGCACCGCCGTTTTTCAGCTGTGCCAGAGCAAGGACTGCGTTTGCAACGGCGGTGTTTATGTGCAGGTCTGCCGTCTGGTAATACAGGTTTTCCAGCGCGGGGGCGAGACGGGAAAGCGGTACGTCCTGATACAGCGGCTCGTACGTAGTATCTGCCGATAAAAAGTTCGTGTCGAACATCTGCAGTATGGTTATGAAACTGAACTTGCACAGGTCTGCCAGCCGGTGAACCGCGGCGATGTCTTTATCCATCCGTTTGAATGAATCATCGTTGAGCGATTTCACAAGCTTGTCAAAAACGCGGTGCTGTGTGTCGAATGTGTAATTGAGCGGCTGATTTGACGATTGTATTGCTTTTTTTCTGTGTTCGTACTGAAGGGATTCGACGTTCTGCTGGTCTTCGATCGTGAAGCCGGTAAGCACAAGCTGTGCTTCAAAGCGCTGCTGCCGCTGAATGTCTTTCCCGCCTATGGTGGCGGAAAACAGGTCGTCGAGCGGTTTTGTGTTCAGATACAGGATCTTGATGCCTTCCGCGAAATTGGGAAGCAGGCTGCCGTTCCTGTACAGCGCCGGCTTGAACATACGTATGTCTGCTTCGAGTTTTTTGAGTTGCAGCCGCTTCTGCACTTCGGGAGAAGATTTATTGAAGATTGACTCAAAAAAATCCGTGATAGCCTGTAACAAGCCCATACCCTATTTTATCTTTCCCTCCGTAACTATTCAATACTCGTGCAGACTGTGTCCAGAATTCTATGGTAATCGTCGGCTGTTGACGCGTGCACAAGCTGCAGCCGCAGTTCGGCGCCGCCTCTGATGCCTTTCGTGTAGGCGCAGAATCTTTTGCGCATTTCCCTGCACGCGTGTTCTTCTCCGATAGATTGGACGAGGAGCGACAGTTCCCGGAATCCGGTCCGCATGCGTTCTTCCGTGCCTGTTTCTGTATACCTGCCCGTTTCCAGCAGCTGTTTTGCTTCCGAGAAGATAAAAGGGTTGCCCATTGCACCGCGTGCGAACATGACGGCGCTGCACTGTGTCTGTTCAAGCATTGCCGCTGCGTCTTCCGGCTTGAACAGGTCTCCCGATCCGAACACCGGCACGCGTCCGGCGGTAAGATCGACGAGCGCTTTCAGGATCGTCCAGTCAGCCTTTCCTTCATATCCCTGGGCGCGCGTGCGCGGATGAAGCGTTATCGCAGACACTCCTGCACGGAGCGCGGCGTCGGCGGCTTCTTTCCACGTAAGGCTGCCGGAATCCCAGCCGGAACGTATCTTTACGGTTACCGGCACCCGGTGTTCCACAGCATCGACGACGGCTTTTACGACTGTGTACAGGCGTTCCGGGTCGCGCGTGAGTGAGGAACCGGCGCCGGTTTTGATGATTTTGGGCACAGGACAGCCGCAGTTTATGTCTATGCAGTCGCACGACGTTTTTTCAAGTACGATCCGTGCTGCTTTTGCCATTGTTTCGCTTTCACCGCCGAATATCTGCACGGCATAGACTTTTTCGTTTGCCGCGCGGTTCATGAGAATTTCGGTTTTGTCGTTTCCGCGCACGAGCGCTTCCGCCGATACCATTTCGGTATACGTAAAGGCTGCGCCGTGCTCGATGCATACGGTACGGAACGCACAGTCGCTGTATCCGGCGACAGGTGCAAGAAACACGTTTCCGCTGAGTTCAAGCGTACCATTTTTACTGCGTGGTACAGCATTATTCCGGGAGTTTAAAGACGCTGCAGCTGTTTTTCCACAGCTGTTCGCTCAGCTTTTCAAGGTCGATTTCGAGCAGGTCTGCGAGGAAATGCGCCGTTGACGTGAGATACGCAGGCATCGTGCGTTTTTTCTCGCGGAATTCGGCGGGGATCATGAACGGGCTTTCCGTTTCTATCAGGATCCGGTCGAGCGGCACGTTAAGAACCGTTTCGTGCAGGTTGCGTGCGTTGCGGTATGTAAGGTTCCCTGCGAACGAGAACCAGACGTTCATGCCTGCGTCGAGACATTTTTTCGCGTATACGGCATCTTCCGAATAACAGTGGAAGATCGCGCCCGCTTCGGGAATGCGCTCCGAAAGTACGTCGAAGATGTCCCTTCCGGCATCGCGGTTATGGATAATGACAGGCAGATTGTGCTTGCGCGCGATCTCCAGCTGCGTAATGAACAGCTCTATCTGCGTTCGTTTGTCGCCGAACTGTTTAAAATAGTCAAGGCCCGTTTCGCCTACAGCGACGACGTTCGGCAGTTTTAAATTTTCTTCCATAATAGAAGCATAATCTTTTCCGGGGTTTGTCACTTCCGACGGAGCTACGCCTACGGCGTGATAAATTCCCGGCACGACTTTAAGATTACTATACACGCGGGCAAAGTCATGGAGGCTGTTGTTGATTGAAACAATACGGGTAACGCCGGCCTGTTTTGCCTGCTGAATAACGCGTAACTGTTCAATAGGATCGTCATAGATCAGCCCGATATGGGCATGAGTATCAAAAAATTGCATGGCTTTTCTTCCTAGTAAGTAATTAGGGACCGGAAACGTCCCGATACTGTAAAAGATAGCACAGGTTCCTGTTGAAGTCAACTTATATTTATTTGACACACAACGATTTGCTGTGTTATACTGCTTCGGTACTGGTATTCCGCGGTTTGTGTAACATGCGGGTAAGGATATTGCTGTGGCTCGGACACAAAAATATAAAAAAATAGAAAAATCATTCGCAGCGAAAATACATGCTGTTTTTCTGTCTTTTTTCCACAAGATCAAAGGCGGAGCGGTACGTGTGTTCAAAGTGCTTGACAGCAAGCTTACCATAATGATTGTGCCCCATTCTCAGGGGAAAGTACTTAATTTTCAAACAAACGTATTCGCTCTCGGACTCGGCGTTGTTCTGGTAATCGGAACAGTGTCGTCGTTTTTTTACTTTGACCGCAAGGCGGCCGGTTCGAACATGGAGCTTTCAAAGCTGTCGTCAAAGAACCGGGAGACTCAGGCGAGTCTTGACGAACTGCGTGATGAAAATACGAATCTGCTGCAGGCGGCAAAACGCTTTCAGACGTCGTTGTCCCAGTCCCTGTCGCTTCTGGGAATAAGCGACAGCGGTCAGGTTTCCCAGGCGTCCGTTTCCGGCAGCGACCTTTCGTCGCTGTTCAATACGAAAGAGACCGTTACCGGTTCGCTGCCTGAAACTGCCGACGTAAAGGAACTGACGACATACCTTGAAAATGCGGTGCAGCCTGTCGAACAGATAGGTAAAATGCTTGAAAACCAGAACTCGCTCTTTACGGAGATTCCGAGCATCTGGCCGATTGCCAACCCGAACGCGCATATTTCTATGGCGTTCGGTCCGAGCGTTCACCCGATCACGGGCCAGTGGTATATTCATAAAGGTCTTGACTTTTCAACGTACCGTTCCGGCGATCCTATCATTGCGACTGCAAACGGTCAGGTTGTAACCGTGGGTTACGACGCAAGTTTCGGAAATTACGTTATTATAAAACATAAGCACGGTATTTATACGCGGTATGCGCATATGATGTATTCGATCGTGTCAAAAGGGCAGTTCGTGTCGCAGCGTGAGGTTATCGGCTATGTCGGGAACACCGGAATCACGACGGGCCCGCATCTGCATTATGAAGTGCATATCGGTTCTGACGTTGTTGATCCTGCAAAGTACATCAACGTTAAACTTTCCGACTAGAGAGTCTGTATGGCATTGCGGTCTGACGATATTTCAATAAATACTATTATAGGTGACGGATCGTCCGTTACCGGGAATCTGCACGTAAACGGATTTATTCGCGTAGACGGCGATATTGACGGTAATCTGGAAACTGACGGAAGCATTATTATCGGTGAAAAAGCGCGTCTTCGCGGAAACGTAAAGGCTAAATCCGTGATCATAGGCGGTATCGTTCTTGGCGATATAATCGCTAGGGAAGGGGTAACGCTTCTTTCGTCTTCCGCCGTTGTCGGCGATATTATTTCACGAAAAGTTCAGATGGAAGACAGCGTGGTGTTTCACGGTTACTGTATATCGCTTGAAAACGAGGAAAAATTCGCGTCTGAATCGGAGCGGTTCCTCCAGGCAAAGGCGATCAGGAATAAGGCTTCCCTTGCATGAGTTCAATTGACCAGATCAATACGTCACTGTATTTTTCCGCTGTGTCTTCCGCCGCGAATGAAGCTGCAAAAGAAGCAAAAAGAAAGGAAAAGGCGGCAGGCAGCGCCCGAACGCATATATTTGCCTCTGCGCTGAAAAAGAACGAGGCGCTTGAGGAAGTCGTGTCTGCCGGTCTCCCGCCTGAGATCGCAGACATGTCAACAGACGAGGCTGTCGTGTTTCTGAAGGACCGCGTGACGATGGCCGGCGACGAACTTGTAGAGCGGATGACTGGCGATGCTTTTGCCCAGTACAGACAGGCGGTGAGCCAGCTTATGAAATACGTGGTGAAGTACAGTTTTGTGCTTGAACAGCACAAACGGCTTCCGGACAGGCGCACGCACCGTGAAAAAGCGCCGTTCGTGAACATTGAAGTGATAAACAGGACATTAGACCAGCTGGCTTCGGAAATTCTTGCCAATCAGGCTGATAAACTGAAGCTGCTGAAACGTGTGGAAGAGATCCAGGGGCTCATAATCGATCTGTTTGCATTGTGACCGCCGGGAAGGAGTAACTGTATGGGTGATATTTTTGAGAACGACATAGATGACGACAACGAGAACCTGTCCGCCTTGGAAGATTCCGTTGAAATGATGGAGGAAAACACCGACGGATTTACGTACGATAAACCGTTGTATCATCTGAAGCTGGTGTATTCCTGTGAAAGTCTGTACGCGGCTTCCGGAAAGTCCGGAACGCTTAACGCCGGTGAATACGTGATCGTGCCGACGCGGTACGGCCGCGATCTTGCTGTTGTGCTCGGTCCTTCCAACAAACCTGTCGGTGTAAAGCCTGCGGATATTGTCGAGGTTGACCGGAAGGCTTCAAAAGACGATCTGAAGCGTTCGGAAGACCTGAAGAAAAAAGAAGCGGAAGCGTTCAGTATTTTCAGGGAAAAAGTAACCGCGCATCATCTTGACATGAAACTGATCTCGGTTCATTTTTTGCTTGACGAACAGAAGGCGCTGTTTTTCTTTAGTTCGGACAACCGCGTGGATTTTCGCGAGCTGGTAAAAGACCTTGTTTCCGTGTTCAAAATGCGCATAGAACTGCGGCAGATCGGTGTGCGCGACGAATCCCGCATAACAGGCGGACTGGGCGTGTGCGGCCGTCCGTACTGCTGCCACGCTGTTTCGGACAAGCTACGGCCTGTCTCTATACGCATGGCGAAAGACCAGAATCTTTCTCTTAATTCTATGAAAATTTCGGGGCAGTGCGGCCGTCTGCTGTGCTGTCTGTCGTACGAATTTGACTGGTACAGTGAAGCGCGGAAGAATCTGCCGTCCGAAGGCATCCGGCTTTTCTACGACGGATCGAATTTCAAGATAACTGAAGTAAATCCTATTACGTCTATGGTAAAAATGCTCGGAGAAGACGGGCGGCTGCTTGAAGTTAACGCGAATCGGTTCGTTAAGGATTCAAGTAACCATTGGAGAATAAACTAGCCGTCTATCTTAGGACGCAGACGATAGTCTCGCTTGCGTCCGTAAATTCGTCTGCCGCGAACGAACCGTAAAATTTGAAGTCGGAAAAGTTTGCTTCTTTTGCGAATTCAATGATCTCTTCTTTTGTCAGCGGATATATTTCTTCGTTGTTCATTACTTTAAGTATTTTTCCGTTTCCTGTTTCAATGTTCTGATTTAAGTACATTACGTCTCCGGTGCTCTGTTTGACCGTTGACAGCATTTTTACGCGAATGCTGCTGCGTACGGGCAGGGCCGTTACCGGGGTCTGTTTTGCGCGGTGAAAGTTATACAGTGCCAGTATAAGTGTTCCGTTTTTTGAAAGAAGCGATTTGCTGTCAAAGAAAAATTTTTTGAGCAGTATTCTGTCGTGTATAAAAATTATACGATTGTTTAGGCAGGAAATGACGTTGTAAAAGCCTTTTCCGAGAAAACGCGTCATGTCGAGCGTAGAAAGTTGGAAAAAACGAATAGCAGTAAGCTGTGTTCGTTTGCGGAGATTGGCGGCTGAGATGAGCTCTTTTGACACTTCCAATCCAGTTACATCCGAACCGTCCTGCGCAAGGATGTGTTCGAGAGCTCCTGTTCCGCATCCGATCTGAAGAAATTTCACAGGTTTTGGATACGTCTTTTTAATGTTCTCATAAAATGTTTTTTGAGCCTCTGTGACGGGGTACAGTTCATCGTAATACTCAATCACATTTTGTATATATTCCATACTATTATTATAAGTCATACCGTCAGAAAAGCAATGAAAACTTAGCTTGAAATCGCGCTTCGGTTTACGCTAAAATGTCTTCATATGAAAACATCACAGACTATTATTTCCACGCTGCGGGAAGCGCCTGCAGACGCTGTTATTGCGAGTCATCAGCTGATGATGCGTGCGGGACTTATCCGTAAACTTGCCAACGGACTGTACACGTATATGCCGCTTGGACTGCGTTCCTTCCGTAAAGTTGAGAATATTATCAGGGAAGAGCTTGACGCTGCCGGATGTCTGGAAATGAAGCCGACTGTCATTGTTCCTGGCGATCTTTGGAAGGAAAGCGGACGATGGGAGACGATGGGCGAAGAAATGCTTAAGATGAAAACGCGCGGCGGGCAGGACATGGTTGTGAGTCCGACTGCGGAAGAAGCGTTTACGGCTGTTATCCGCGACGGTCTTACGTCGTACAAGCAGCTGCCGATCATCGGGTATCAGATAAACACGAAATACCGTGACGAGATACGTCCCCGGTACGGCGTTATGCGCGGCCGTGAGTTTATTATGATGGACGGATATTCGTTCGACGCCGATCAGAAATCACTCGACGAAAGCTATGCTAAATGCGCGGCTGCTTACCGCCGGATCTTTAGGCGGATGGGTATTGCGGCGATCCCTGTCCGCGCCGATACGGGCGCTATGGGTGGTTCGGGTTCCGAGGAATTCATGGTAGAAAGCGAAGTCGGCGACAATACGCTTATTCTGTGTCCTTCATGCGGATACGCTGCGAACGTTGAAAAAGCCGCGTGCCGGGCGGATACTGCGCTTGATTCGGCTGGTAAACCGCAGGTGCAGACCAGTGAAGCTGTTGTAAAGGTGCCGTGCCCCGGCGTTGAGTCGATCGGGCAGATGGAGCAGTTCTTTAAAATGCCGGCCATGCAGTTCATAAAGGTTCTTATTTATAAAGTATACAACAGTGCCCTTGATCTTTCTAAAGCTCCCGGCGGTGCGTCGTTCAAACGGGAAAAGAACGAATCAGGCTCACAGTATTATCCGGTCAGTTTTTTTGCCGTTGCGGTCAGGGGCGACCTTGATGTGAACGAAACGAAGCTTGCCGCCGTTCTCAAGGCGAGCGGTGCGGAACTTGCCGCGGAAGACGATGTGGTTGCCTATTCGGGTGCGCCGCACGGATTTGTCGGGCCTGTGGGATTGACGAAACTGCCGCTGCTTGCCGACGAAAGCGTGATGGTGCTGCGAAGCGACGGTACGTACGACGTGCGCGTTCACGATACGGTTACCGGCGGCGGTGAAAAAGACGTAGACAACACGCACGTTGAGCCGGTCCGTGATTTTATTCCGTATATGACGGCTGACGTGCGCACGGTAAAACCCGGCGACAAGTGTCCGGACTGCGGTGCGGAATTTTATTCAAAGAAAGGAAACGAACTGGGGCATATCTTTAAATTGGGTGACAAGTATACGAAGTCTATGCACGTAACGTATCTTGACGTGAACGGAAAGGCGCAGACGCCTATAATGGGCTGTTACGGAATAGGTCTTGACCGTACGCTTGCTTCAATTATTGAAGGGCACCATGACGAGAAGGGAATTATTTGGACTATGAGCACCTGTCCATACCAGGTGGCTGTTGTTCCGATAAAATACGAAGGCACCGTAAAGGATACGGCTGACAAAATCTACGACGAGCTGACTAAAGCCGGAATAGAGGTGCTTCTTGACGACAGGAGCGAACGTCCTGGCGTGAAATTTGCAGATATGGATCTTATTGGAATTCCTGTGCGTATTGTTGTAGGAGAGAAAAACCTTCCGAATGTGGAGATAAAGGAGCGTGCAGCATCCGATCCGACGCTTATTCCGGCGGCTGAAGCTGCGGAATGTGCTGAAAAGATCGTCAGAGATGCGCTTGCTGCATTAAACGCCTGAACAGCCTATGTCTGATATCAGAAAAAAGCGTATTTTCTTCTTTGTTTTAACAGCTGCGGTGTGGTGTGCTGCGTCAGCCTCGGCGCTGCCTGGTTTTTCCCCGTACATCGACGATGTGTCGGGGGAATATGTGTATTACCGGGATTATACGTTCAGCAGAACGGTGTATGTCGGTTTTTTGTATTACAATGATTCGGCGTATGCCGTCCGGTATTACGCGCCGGAAGACGCGGGCGCCAAACTGCCGGCCCGTTCGCTCGAAATTTTCTTTTCTCTTGATCCCCGGGCGGATCATGTGGAGCTTACGGGCGAACGTATTGTCGGCAGCGTTACGCCTGACGACACAGACACGATCAATTACATGCACGATATTTTTTACGAACTGAATTCGCGCCGGATAAAAGCGGGAGCGGTTCTGCCCGCCGGGGCGGTTACCGGGAAGACTGTGAAGGACGATTTTCCCCAGTTCGGCGGAGCCGTGACAGTGGAGTACGACTGTCTTGTGCCGCTTTTTAATGTAAAAAAAATTACTTCTGCCGACGGTTCGGTCCTGTTTCAGGTTGTGACCGGCGGAGCGCTTCATTCTTCTGAAGATACGGCGTTTACTGTGTTTACGGGCGTTCCGGACAAATATGTTGACCGTACGCATGTTTTTTCGCGTGACAACGGGGCAAAACCGAAAAAGGTAGTGACTACGGACGGCCAGACTATAACGCTTGATTCGCAGTGGGTGCAGGCTATGGACAATCTCTGGCTGCTCGGCGACACCGCCATTGTTTCTGCGGCGGTTATTCCCGTACCGGGCGGAGCTGCTTCTGATAAGGCTGATTACGTGGTGCTGCGGCGGATGCTTCAGAGTACGAAGGATTCTTACGTAAACTGGAGTGATATTTCGCTTGCGTTCGGCAAAAAGCAGTATATAATAAACAGTGTCTTTGTTCAGCCGGAAAGCAACACGGTGACGAGGACGTTCAGGATCCTGACGAAAAAGTACGGCGGCGGATATTATTTTTTCACGCTGTCGGTTTTTAATAATATTTATCAGACTAATCGTTCGTATTTTGACGGAATAATCGGAGGCTATGCTGTTCTTCAGTAAGGAGCCGTGCGTGAATAATTTTCGGGAATCGGTCTTTCTCATCGTTATTGGTCTCTTCTGTTGTTATTACGGAATGTATTTTATGAAACGGAACGAGAAGGGGACGGCTGCGGCTTCTTTTGCTGCGGCGAACTTTGCCATGGGGATGTGGAACTTCCTCAGGGCTGTGAAGAACATGGTGCCGGAACGGCATTATCTGTTCGTTAGTTCGCTGACGTATCTTGTTATTGAGTTTTCCGCATATACGCTGTTCTGGTTCGCGTACCAGTATTCTGTTCCTTATGAAAAGCAAAACAGAGCGCTAACGCTCGTTCTTCTTATTTTCCCTGCCGCTACGATCGTTGCTCTGTTGTACGCCGGGCCTGGTCTTTTTGCTCTTTCCGGTACGAAACCGCTTCACGTGTGGGATTATCTGCACGTTATCTACGGGTATGTTCTGATAAGCTGCGCGGCTGTGCTTCTGGTTATCAGAAGTATTTCCGTTTTCCAGCAGAATAAGACTGGATACATGCTTTTGACGACGATCCTGATAATATTTATTATTCAGAACTTTGCCAGATACATTAATAAGCTGGGGTATCTGCCTGAACTGTCCGGTTCTATCGATTATTTTTACGACGTTTGCACGTTTTTGCTCGTAAATCTCGCCTTTTTCGCGATGTATACGGATATAAACGAGATACTGATATCTCAGTGCAGAAAAACGCTCTTTGACGGGCTTGATCAGCCGCTGTTCGTTTTTAACAGGGACGACGAATTTCTTACGGCGAACCAGAGAGCCCGGGATTTGTACGGCCGTATCACGGGCGTGCATCTGCGGAAGTTTATGAAATACGACGAAATATTTCCGCCGGACGTTTTTCAGAGGCTTGGTATTCCCCGGAACGAGGAAGGGGAGCAGATGTATTATCTGTCTAACGTGAAGGCTGGAATGATGTTTTTCTGTACGAAACAGCCGGTGATACGCGATTATATGAAAAAGGAAATCGGTTACAGGTGTACGCTGTTTGATCTTGATTCGTACAACATGCTGTTTAAGAACATGGAGGCGAACGCGTATTCGGACCCTCTGACGGGGTGTCTTAACGCCAGTTCTTTTTTTATGAACATCCGGGTGGAAATGCAGAGTACGCAGGATCAGTGTCTGCTTGTTGCGGTCGGGCTTGATAATCTTGCGGAAATAAACACGGCTCTCGGACACCGCGCGGGTGACGCGTATATTGCGGCGGCGGCGCAGATTCTCCGCGACGTTCTGCCGGACAGTCGTATTTACCGTATGGAAAGTTCTACGTTCGCCGTTATTTTTCCCGTTTCTTTTCTGGTCCGGTTACCGGAAGCGTTTTCGGGTATCCGTTCCGCATGCAGTCTCTATTCAAAGACTGCGGCTATACCGCTTGTGATTTCCGCGGGGTATGCGGTGATTGAAGACAGAAACGTGGACGTTAATGCTTATTATGCCACGGCGTTCAGCAATATGATGCTGGACAGGCGCGCGCACGCGTCCGTTTAGCGGAACGACGAGCGTGAGAGCGGCGAACCGATCCATTCGCCTTCGCTGCCGAGGTATTCTTCCCGCTGTCCTTCAATAATGAACTGGACGCTGTTTACCGTGCTGAACGACGTTGCCGTATACACGATCTGCATCAATTGTCCCATAAATCCTTCGACTCCTACCGAGTTGTATTCAAACTGTTCGCTGAAATTCAGGGTGGCTATGCCGTTCTTTACGCTTGCGCTCAGTAGTTTTGTTCCCGGCGGAATAAGCGTCATACAGTTTTTCTTTTTCTCTTCGGCAGTAGGACCGGCGAGCAGTGCTTTTATTGCATCTGAGAGCGGCGAGTCCGACTTTGACAGCGAACGCGTGACGATCTGTCTGCTTACGGAACCGTCCGAATCTATGACCACAAAGCAGAGCTGGACGTTCATGGACGGTACGGCCGCAGGTTTTATGCCGGTTTGTCCTGATGATTCTGCTGCGTTCTGTTTTGGTATCGCCGGTGCGGCAGGCTCTTTGTCTGCTGTTCCGGCGTTTTCCGGAACAGGCTGTTTTTTCTGATCAGCAGGTGCGTTCTGCGTCTGTTGTTCTGCGGAACTGTTCTGCCCTGAAGCTGAATCCTGCGGTGCGGCTGGCTGTGCTGCGGGCGGAACGGCAGGCTGTGCGGCTGTATCAGCTGGTTTTACGGGTGACGGAGCTATCTGGATGACACTGCTGTCGCTGTTGTCGCTGCCCGGAGCGGTTTTATCTTCGTGTTTCTGGACAAATTCAGGTGTTTTGCCGAATACCCTGTTGAAGAAATCTGTATTTTTTAAATTTGTAACAATAACATCTTTTTTTACGAAAAAGAAGACGAGGAGAATGAGCGCAATAAGCAGCCAGCAGGCAAATGCGAATCCAGTGTTTCTTTTGTTGGAATGTTTGTTTTTCTTTTCTGCCATAATTCATTATAGATCATCGGCAGGATATGGACAACGCGTTACTTCTTTGTGAACGGCAGACTGTTCCGCGCCGGACTGCTTCCGTGCGTGACTGTCTGCCGTTTAACGTTTATTTTGCCAGATACTCGTTGATGCTTGCAGCGGCTTTGCGTCCTTCGCCCATTGCAAGAATGACTGTCGCGGCGCCCAGTACGATGTCTCCACCGGCCCAGACTTTTGCCTTGCTCGTAGCCTGGCGTCCGTCTACGGTGATATGGCCTTTAGAGTCGGCGTTCAGTCCTTCCGTGGTGCGTACGAGCAGCGGGTTTGAACCGTTTCCGAGCGCTACGATGAGTGCGTCGCACGGTATTTCATGTTCGCTGCCGGGAACGGCAACCGGGCTTCTGCGTCCTGACGCGTCGGGCGCACCAAGTTCGTAGCTGAGCGCTTTTATTCCGCGGACGCGTCCGTTCACGGCTCTGTCGTCGCTCTGGATACCGAGCACTTCGACGGGGTTTTCAAGGAAACGGAATTCGACTCCCTCTTCCTCTGCGTGCGTGACTTCTTCTTTGCGCGCGGGCATTTCGTCGCGTGTTCTGCGGTATACGATCGTTACGTGTTCGGCTCCGAGGCGGAGGGCCATACGGGCGGCGTCCATCGCGACGTTTCCGCCTCCGGTGACGATGACGTTCTTTGCTTCGTAGAACGGCGTGTCTGCCTTGTCCTTTACGTATGCTTTCATCAGGTTTGCGCGGGAAAGATATTCGTTCGCGCTGAACACGCCGATAAAGTGTTCTCCGGGTATGTTCAGGAATTTGGGAAGTCCGGCACCCGTTCCGATGAATGCGGCGTCGAATCCTTTTTCGGTCAGAAGCTGGTCGAGTGTGTCCGTCCGTCCGACGAGGAAGTTTGTTTCAAACGTAACGCCCATCTTTTTAAGATTTTCTACTTCGTCCGCGACAATTGCCTTTGGAAGACGGAATTCGGGAATGCCGTAGAGCATGACGCCGCCGGCTTTGTGAAACGCCTCGAAGACGGTAACGGAATGGCCTGCGCGCGCGCAGTCTGCCGCGACGGTAAGACCTGCGGGACCGGAGCCGACAACGGCTACTTTTTTACCGGAGTGTCTGGTAATTTCTGGCATCGTGATTTTTTTATTCTCACGTTCCCAGTCTGCCACGAACCGTTCCAGCCGTCCGATCGAAACTGCCCGTTCTGCTGATTTATATGTTTTTCCGACCGTGCACTGTTCCTGGCACTGTTTTTCCTGGGGACAGACGCGGCCGCATATTGCCGGCAGCAGGTTTGTCTGTTTGATAATGTCTACGGCGGCTTTAAAATTGCCTTTCTGTATTTCTTCGATAAACTGCGGAATACGGACGTTTACCGGACAGCCGCTGACGCACGGCTGGTTTTTACACTGAAGGCAGCGGTTGGCTTCAAGAACCGCCATTTCCTTTGTGTAACCGAGCGCTACTTCGCTCATTTCACGCGCGCGTTTTTTTGGTTCGCCCGTGGGCATCTGCTGTTCAGGGATACTCATCCGGTCTTTTGCAGACAGCGGGCCGGCGTTGATCCTGGTCAGCAGGTTTTCATACTCTGTTTTTGCGCTGCCGGCAAGTTCTGCTGCTGAAATATAGTGTTCTGACATGATTTACTCCTGTTTTACCCGGCGGCGCATACTGTCCGCCGGAAATGTTCATACGCTGCGGTGAAACTGTTACACTGAAGAAAGTTTTTCTGCCTGCGCTTCAAGTCTGCATTTATGGAAGTCTTCCTGTTCGCGGGATTTGAACGATCCCATGCGCATCATCATCGTGTCCCAGTTTACTTTATGGCCGTCAAAGTCGGGGCCGTCAACGCAGACGAATTTTGTTTCGTTTCCTATGCTTACGCGGCATCCGCCGCACATACCCGTTCCGTCGATCATGATCGAGTTGAGGGATACTGTTGTGGGAACGTGATACGGTTCTGTCGTTTTGCACGCGAATTTCATCATGATCGGGGGACCTATGGCGATCACTTCTGCGGGGGGCGTCTGTGATTTGCACAGCTCTTCCAGCGGGATAGTGACAAGGCCTTTCTGGCCCGCGCTGCCGTCGTCGGTCATGATAATGACGTCGTCCGCGATGTTTTTCATTTCTTCAACGAAGATGAGCAGGTCTTTATTGCGCGCGCCGATGATGACGATCACTTTGTTGCCTGCGTCTTTCAGCGCCTGAACGATCGGGTAGCAGGGAGCAACGCCGATGCCGCCGCCCACGACGACCACGGGGCCGTTTTTCTTTTCAATAACGGAGGGATTTCCGAGCGGACCGAGGAGCGCGGGTAGTTCGTCTCCCGTATTCTTCTGTGAAAGTTTGAACGTTGTCGCTCCGACTGCCTGGAACACGAGCGCGATCCAGCCTTCGGTTGCGTTCGCATCTGCTATTGTGAGCGGGATCCGCTCTCCGAAATCAATATCAACCTGAACGATGATGAACTGTCCTGCTTTGCGGTTACGGGCGATTTCCGGCGCTTCCAGTTTCATATAAAAGACATCAGCTGAAAGCTGTTTTTTTTCAAGAATTTTGAACATGGCACATCCTTCAAAACATACAAAATATGAAGAATAGTGTACTATATTGAATAATATCAGTCAATTTACCGTACTATACAAAAATAAGGCTGTCCTGTTCAGGACAGCCTTATGAGTCAGAGTCTTTTTTTTAGAATCCGAAGCAGACGGATACCTGTGCTCCGGCACCCGTACCGCTGAAACTGTTCGTAAATTCTGAGCCAAAATCGGCGGCTGTTTTTGCGCCGCCCGCGCCTGCGAGCATGGCAGCAACGTTAAGTTCAAGAACCCGGCAGTTCAGCATGAAGTTGATCTTATGGATAAATATCTGCGATAAGTACGACGTGGAAACCGATACGCCTATGATCTTGAACAGATCGGCTTCAACTCCCAGACTGTATTCGGGATATATTTTGAACGCCGCAGTGAACGGATACTGTATGCCGAGACCGAGGAGCGAGTTTACGGTGAACCAGTTTCCGAACGGGCGGAACGCAGCTTCGCCGCCGATGCGCAGCGGTCTTGATATTGAGTAATTGGCCGAACCGTACGTAATGTCAGAAATATTCGTGCTCGTTTTCGCGCCGCCGTTTGCGATGTCCGTAATACTGTCCGCCGTATACGTGATCGTCGCGGTTCCTGAGGTTGAATATCTGAGATGGCCGGGGGCGATCGGAATACGCGCATACGCGCCTGTTACGAGGAAGTTGAACAGCGGAAGCTCAGCGGCTCCTGCAAGATCGAATCCGACGCTCGAGAACGTGTCGTACACCATTTTTTCCGAATCAACGGACGCTCCGTTTGCAATGCCTGAAAGGCTTGTGAACGAATATACCGTGCCCACTGCGTTTGCTACGAGCTGTACTGATCCGTCGGACGGGTTCTTGACGGTCGCGTTCATGGAAGTAGTTTCGGCGTGCACGAGCGGAATGAACAGCGCGGGCGTAACCGTAATTCTGAGCTGGTCGAGCTTGAAGCCTGCGGAAATATCGTAATATGCGAAAACGTCGGCCGCTGCGTTCCCGTCTACGTTTATTGTGGAACTGCCGGAGTTGCCGTTTCCGAGCAGGTCGAACAGATTCTTTCCGATATTGCCCGTTACGTTTCCTTCGATACCGAATGCGGAACCAAGGTGGAACCCGTTCTTAAGATTCAGGTTCCAGTAGATTTTAGGCGCTGCGACGAACGCGTTCACGACGAGCCCGTTTGAAGGCATTTGCTGCGCGATTTTCTTGAGATCGAACACGAGGTCTTTAACGAGCAGGTCTTTTGCGCTGAAATAGTTGTTTGCCGCGGTTGCCTGGGCGTCTATGCCGAGTTCAAAATAGCGGTGCGACGGATACAGCGGATCGAGCGTGAACGCGGAAAGCGGCAGCGTAAGCGAAAGAAGTACCGAAAAAAGGATAAGTGATCTTTTCATTAGTTGTTCCCTCCGTAGACCTTGATAGTTCCGTCAGTCGTTACGTTTGCTGAAAGATTGACGGACAGATCCGCTTCTCTGGGTACGACGAACTTCGTGTTATTCGGGATGGTGAGAGTAACGGTGGGCATGTACGGATACGTGGTCAGGACCGACGATATCTGCGTTCCCGAAAGGCTGAACGAAGAAGTGCCCGAAAGATTGATGGTTGTTCCCGTTGAATTGAAAATGTTACTGTTGTCTGTGATCGTAATGCTTGAACCGGAGAGGCCCATGAGGTCGCCCACGGAAACGCTCAGCGTGATGTCCTTGATTGCGTCGAGGTATTTCTGATAATCGGTCGTGGAAAGCGCCGCCGTACGGCCCAGAAGGTCGTCGGCTGCGGTTTTTCCCGCAAGGGACATAATGTCGAGCGTCGTGTCTGCCGTGAACGTTGCTTTGAGCGGAAGGACGATGTACACCGTTGCAGCGATGTTTACGCCGCTTGTCTGTATGGCCTGGTAATCGGCATACGTAATGTCAACACCGCTGCTGCCGCCGGCGGGAGCTATTGTGTAGAACAGCTTGATCGAAGACGGACGCGCGTTGAAGACACTTGCAAGGTTTATCGGGGTGAGCCCGGAAGCTGCAAGGTCTGTCGTAACGACGTTGTTCGTCTGTGCAAGAGTGATATTCTGCGGTGAGAGCGTTCCCGCCGTGGACGTGCCTGAGACACCGAGAATGTCGGAGTTTGTCGGCGTACCGCTTACCGGATACTGGAGATAGATATTTCCCGACAGCGAGAGGGTGTTCAGTGCGGCAAGATTCGGCATTTCTACGCTTAAATACACGGGCAGAGAATCTATGTGGACGGTATTAAGCGCCGTTTTAGCGGAAGCCGGCAGACTGCTCAGTATGGTGTCAAAATTGATTCCCAGATCTGTGCCTGTCGTGTCTGACACGGCAAGGCTCGACGTGTTTACGTTTATCCTCGTCCAGTCCAGTTCTGCGGTAAAGCCCGACGCGGAAAGCGTGTACGACGTGCCCGTGGCAAGGTTGTTGAACGTAGCGGTGGAACCGTTTGCGTACGGAAGCGTGATGGCGACCGTTGTGTCCACTGATGTTGCGGATGATACGTTTATCGGAACGTCTGTACCTGTTTTTGCCAGTTCGAGCGTTCCGGCCGTCGTATTGGAGTTTATCGTACCCTGCGCATCTGTTCCCGAGATGTTCAGGAAAGACGAGGTGAGCGTGAGCCCTATGTTGTTGCCGGCGGGCAGCGTGTTCGTGTACGAAGCCACTTTAACGCCGGCTTTTGAATAATAAATTGCATTGACGAACGACGCGAGCGTGCCGGGGACGGCCGAACTGTACGTCTGGGAAAGCGTGTAGCCGGACGTGTCGATCGTTGCGGTCTCAAGCGTGGAGATGGCGCACGATGCGGTCGTTGTGATCGTTGTGCCGCCGGAAGGGAACGTGAGCGTTGCGTTGTTCAGGGAAAGCTCGATCGTACCGCTGACGGTGAGCGTGCCCGGAGTGAACGTTTTGCCTGCGAGGTTGAGCGACTGGTTCAGCAGATAGGATGAACCGCCGTTGTCGGTAAAAGACGAAGACGTGAGCGCGCCGCTCAGTGCGAAGCCCGACGCTGACGCGGTAATGCCGCTCCAGCCGGATGGCATCGCGCACTGGACGCTGAGCGAGCCCGTCCCGATCTTTGCGGTGGTAAGGGGCGCCGTGTTGCTCAGGTCTACTGACGTGCTGATGGATTTTGTTCCGCTTGCTCCCAGTTCTGTATTCGTCATCGTAAGGCCCGTGACCTGGGAAATGTCAGCGCTGCTGACTGAAGGCGTGATTGAGTACGAGTGGGACGTAAACGCCGAGGTTCCCTTGATCGTGCCGCTGAGCGAAATCTTGAGAGACGGGACGAGCGTTTTTCCGGTAAGCGGAATAGAAATAGTTCCGCCCGACGAGACGTTTACCGGTGCTGACGTAGATATGGTCGCGTCTGTCGTTCCGTTTTTAAGAGCTGCGGTAAGGGTCAGGTCTGTCAGTGTTGTTCCGGCGGGAGCCGTGACTGCTATGTCAAGGCTCCCGGTACGGTACGTGATCGTGCTGAACGTGGGGGACGATATGGTTACGTTCAGATCGGGAATGACGGCCGCTATGGTGGTATTTCCCGGGTCAACAACCGTTATGTCTGGTATAGTACCGATAGACGTCTGGCCGGCGATCTGAGTGTTCAGGCTTGAAAGTGAAAGATCCTGCGTGAAGGATTTGCTCAGGTCGGGAATAGCGAACGTCTGATTGATGGAAGCCGAAATTCCGGCTGAAGTAAGGTCTATGCCGGCGAGCGAAGAAGCTACGTCGATCGTTTTGTTCAGAACCGGATATTTGATAAGAAATTCCTGACAGTCGGCCGCGTTTCCCGGATTGTAATCGTAGACGGAAAACGATGAATTTGCTCCTGCGATCTGCTGCGCGAGCGTGGCTGCTGAGATGAAATCCGACAGCTTTTTGGAATATGTTCCGAAATTTGCGGAATACGTTGCGTTTGTCTTCACTGATACAGTTTCCGGAATCTGCATCTTTGCAATGTCGCTGCAGGATGAGAGAATGAAGACGGCCGAGGCACATATGCCTGCTGCTTTGAACAATCTGTTGTTCATAATGCTCTCCTTGCGGGTAATAGTCCCCCAGGGGTTGTACTAACCACGCGTGTACTGTTTTTAAATAGATGAAAAAAAGCGGTGATAGGCAACACGGTAATACGAATCACAGCAGCTGATCTGTTTATAAGTTTAACACAAAGGTAGCATAATAACAATGAAATTCCGTCAGTTAAAAAAGTGAACAAAAAAAGGGCATCGTCTCTTTCCGGAAACGATGCCCTTTTCTGCGCCGCCGTGCACGGTACAACGCGCGGTTATTTTTTAAGGAGCGCTGCGAACGGATTGTACGTCATGCCGTCGTCGCCGCCCTGATTATCGCGGTCGTGCCGCTGGCCTCCGCTGACTCGCGGACGGTCGCTGTGCTGGCCTTCGCGCCGTGCGCCTGCGTTCTGTCCGTCCCGCGGCGCGCCTTTTTTTACGACGACTATCCGCCGCGTTCCGCCTTTGTCACCGTCGTCCCGGTTTTCCGCTTTTGCACCGCCCATGCCTGTGTGGCCGATGCGGGCCGCGGCGTCGCTCTTGAGCGAAAGGCTGATGCGTCTGCGGTCGGCATCCAGTCCGATGATCGTAAACTCGCGGATATCGCCTACTTTTACGACTTCCATCGGGTCTTTTACGAAGGTATCGCTGAGTTCGCTTACGTGGATGAGTCCTGTTTCGTGCAGGCCTATGTCTACGAACGCGCCGAAGTCTACGACGTTCTTGATTTTGCCTGTGACTTTCATGCCTTCTTTCAGGTCTTCGAACTGTACTACGCCTTTCTGCATGATGGGAGCAGGATAGCCGTCGCGCGGGTCGCGGTTCGGTTTCCGGAGTTCTTCTACGATGTCTACGAGCGTTGTTTCGCCGATGCTGTATTTTTCTTCAAGCTGTTTTTTGAGCGCTGCTGATACCTGTTCGTTTTTCTGTACGAGCGGCAGAACTTCACGCGCGGCTTCGTAGTTTTCCGGGTGTACCCACGTGTTGTCAAGCGGGTCGCTGCTTTCCGGGATTTTCAGGAAGCCCGCGCACTGTTCGAACGCTTTCGGACCGAGTCCGTTCACTTTCTTGAGTTCTTCGCGGCTCGTGATCTTTCCGTGCGCGTCGCGGTAGGCGACGATCTTTTTGGCAGTGGCGGACGTGATGCCGGAAACGTAACGGAGCAGAGAGAAGCTTGCCGTGTTCAGATTTACGCCGACCTGGTTTACGACGGAGCCGACGACTTCGTCGAGCATGTCGGACAGTTTTTTCTGATTGACATCGTGCTGGTACAGTCCTACGCCGATCGCTTTCGGGTCGATCTTTACAAGCTCTGCGAGCGGGTCCTGCAGACGGCGTCCCATGCTGATGGCGCCGCGGATCGTCAGGTCAAGGTCGGGGAATTCTTCGCGGGCAATGTCGCTTGCGGAATAGACTGACGCGCCTGATTCGTCGACGACAGTATAGCGGACGTCCGTGTAGTTGTCGTTTATGACTTTACTCACGATCGTCTGTACTTCCTGGCTGCCGGTACCGTTTCCGACTGCGACGACCTGTATGTCGTATTTGTCGATCGCTTCGTTGAGCGCGTTGTACGCGCCGTCCGGGTCTGCGACCTGCTTGATAAGGAAATATCCGAGATATTTACCCGTTTCGTCGAGCGCGGCGCATTTTGTTCCCGTGCGGATGCCGGGGTCAACGCCCAGAACGCGGCTTCCTTTGATGGGCTGCGTCATGAGCAGGTTTTTAAGGTTTTCGCTGAAAATTCCGATGCCGTGTTCGTCGGCTTCGTCGGCCTCGTCGCTTCTGATTTCTCGGATGACGGCGGGGGACAGGAGCCGGACGACGCCGTCTTCGACTGCGTCGCCGTGGTACTTGTTGTGGACCGGTACTTTCTTTTTGAGCATGTCGACTGCGGAATCAACGTCCACGTCGACAGTCACGTCAAGAACGCCTTCGCGCTCTCCGCGGTTGATCGCGAGTATGCGGTGCGGCTTTACCTGATTGAGCGGCTCCGTGTAGTCCCAGTACATCTGGTAGACGGAGGTTTTTGCCGCGTTCTCATCGCCCGTTCCCTTCGTGATCACGTTTCCGGTCGCCATGTACAGTTTGTGCACGTCTTCGCGGTTGGAGGTGTCCTGGGACACGCGTTCGGCTATGATGTCTTTTGCCCCGGCAAGCGCGTCTTCGACGGTTGCGACGGACAATTCCGGCTTTTCTGTATTTTCCTTTACGAATTCCTTGGCTTTCTCTTCCAGCGCCTTGTCGTCCAGTTCAAGCATTGCGTCTGCAAGCGGGTCCAGGCCTTTTTCGATAGCGGCCATACCGCGCGTCTTCTTTTTCTTTTTGAACGGAGCCCAGAGGTCTTCAAGTTCCGTGAGCGTAACCGCGCTCATTGCCGCTTTATACAGAGATTCGGTCAGTTTTCCCTGTCCGAAAATGCCTTTTACGATCTCAAGGCGGCGCTCCTCCAGGTTTTTATACGTTTTAAATAGATGATCGCAGTCTCGTACCTGCACTTCATCGAGTGAACCGTGCTTTTCCTTACGATAACGCGCGATGAACGGAATTGTACATCCTTCATCCACCAGACTGATGACTGCACTGACCTGCTGAACTTTGATAGTCAGCTCGTCCGCAATCTTTTTCATAATGTCAATTTCATTGACGATCAAAGCATCAATCGCTTCCTGTGTAAATTCCATAGAAAAGTATTCTACGAAAATTACAGAAGGCTTGCAAGTGAATGGGTACAGTTATTTTGAATAAGATGCGCCTGCTGGTTTTTCCGGCTGTACTGATTTATAGAAAAGGCGGTTCAGTATCGCTTTACAGTTTTCCGACATGATTTCGTACAGTTTGGGGGTAAGCAGCTGCCTTACGAACACGTCAAGTCCGCTTTCCCCCTGTCTGTTGACGAAGGTAAAAACGTACAGCGTTTCGGTATCTGTCGGGCGTTTTACGAAAAGTATCGCGTCGCTGCGTATGTGCAGACCTTTTATATTGAATTGAATTCCCTGTATTTTTTCATGTTCCAGAACGGCACAGTTATCGGGAACGGGGCAGGAAAAGTGGCTCAGGCTGATGTCGTAAATAATACTCGTACACTGTTTGTTGTTCTGGGTAAAGGTGAGCGAGCAGCTGTTTCCGCAGAGTGCGCGTACGTGCTTCCGCCGTCCCATCGCCTGATTCGCAAACAGTAGTTTTTCGACTATGCCGAAATTCGTCTTTTTCCGGTATTCAAGCTGCACACATCCGCACTTTATGCCTACGTCGTATAGATAGTATTTTTCAAGAGCCAGTCGTTCTTCCAGCGTCTGCCGTTTTGTGTAGATCACACCGAGCAGAATCGTATCTCCGTATGCTTTCTGGAGGCGGGCTATGAAAACGGGCCATTCGATACCCGGAATGACGGCGTCTATGTTAAAAAACAGAATTGAATCCTGAAACACCCGCCGTATTATGTCCACTTTCTTTTCTATTGGGCAGGCTTTATCATTTTCTATAAAATACGTTTCAAATCCATGAATGAGATATTCCTCAAGATAATTTTCAGGAAAAAGGGTCTGGTCGGGTGCGATAAAAAAAGTTTTTCTGGCGGCAATGATTTCTGCCAATCGTGGATTCAAGGGAAAACCTCCAAAAATTTCACCCCCTTTACTAGTATATCACAGTATGATAAAAAAAAGGAAATTTGGAGAATTTTCAGAGGAAGGCGCAGGACACGGTTCCTGCGCCGGTGCGTACTAATTTAAATAAAATGCTGTATTGAATGATGCTCTATCATCTGAGTTTTTACCCCGACGATGTAGCTGCCGAACATGGCGGTAAGGACGTCGAAGGCTGCGGCGAACGAACAGATGATCGGTGCTGCCGGTTTGAGCAGAAGGTATCCGGTTTCAAATCCGCGTCCGTACATAGTGCACAGAACAGACAGCGCGATGAACGGGCCTCCCGCCGGTATGCCGCCGAGCAGGAACGACAGGATAAAGGACATGAACATGATCCACAGTATGTCTCCGAACGGGATCGAAAGGTTCGCGTAGGAACGCCATATGACGATAAAGCTTACGGTCGTTACGAGCGCCGCGCCTCCGCGTGCGAATATTGAAAACAGCGGATACGTGACGCCGTTGATCCTGCGGCGTATTCCCAGACTTTCTTTTCCTGTGCGGATATTGAGCGGCAGCGTCAGGTTGGAGTCGCCGCTGAAAAACGCGACGATGACGGAACAGGCGCTGGCGTACAGTACGCGGAACGGATGCGGGTCGTGGCAGACGTAGTACAGAATGGCCGGGTAGATGCCGAACGCCGTGATGATAAAGTCGCACATGAGCATGAGAATGAGCGGAAGGAACGTTCCCCCCGCAATGACGGAACGGAATTCGACTGCCCAGCTGCACATGATCGCGACCATGCCTATGGAAAGTACTTCGGTGAACAGCGTGGCTATGTTGTAGCAGAGCTTTGACAGCGCGTCCGTGATCGTAATGATCGGTTTAAACGCCACCTGGTCTCCGGTGCACGCTCCGCCGGCGAAGCACGCGAAGAGGAACGAAGCCAGAAGCATCGAGCCGTTGCCGAGCGTTTCAAAAGCGGAAGTGGGGAAGAGCGCCCGCACCATGTCTGCAAGATTGAGCAGCGGTGTGTCGGTCGTTTTATCAACGGTGATGGGAATGCGCGGAATTCTGACGATCAGGATGGAAAGCAGTCCTACGAACGTGAGAATGAGCGCGGACGACGCGATGACGACGAACGTCCATCCGCCCGTTTTCAGGATCATACGCGTGTCGCGCAGTTTATTAATTGCCGTCATTGCGGTGAAAAACAGCAGCGGTACGACGATGTATCGGCCGAACCGTACGACAATGTCCGTTATGAACGAAAGCGCGGCAGTTGCGCCGGCTGAATTGGACGGAATAATAAGCGAAAGCGCAATGCCGAGAATCGCGCCGATCAGATATTTTAACCAGAGTTTCATGCGGAACAGTATAGCACAGCCGTCGTGCTTTGCAAACAGCTTTTTCTTATCGGACTGTTATGATATAATCGGGGAATATGAAAAAAACGATTCTAATTGCCGGAAAGGATCTGCCCTCCGGCGGAAATTTTACTGAAGGAATGGCGAACGCAGGATACAACGTCGTTGTGACCGGAAATCCGGAGACAGACGGCGGTTCCGGTTTATCAGAGAGTGTCGCCGCCGCGTCATGGAACAGGCCGTCATCCATTTCTGCGCGGTCGCTCGTTCTGCAGGCGGAGAATCTGTTTGGTTCGGTGAACGAAACGGTTCTGTATTTTGACGCCGACGCATACGCTTCGCAGTTTCCCGTTTTTTCCCCCGAAGAATGTACCCGTTCGGAAGATACGATGATCTCGGGATACCAGTATCTTGCTATGGCGACGATCTCCCGGCTTGAACAGCGGAAGAGCAGCGGCAAGCTTGTCTTTCTTCTTAAACGCCACCCGACAATGGAAGAAGTGCTTCATTCTCCGGCGGTGCGGAACAGTACGGCGTCTCCCGCCGGTCCGTTTGTAGGCGCGGCGCAGGCGGCGTTCGCAGCGTTTGCGGAAAACGTGGCCGCGCTTGCCGGAGACAAACCGAACCTTACGGTTGTTCTGGTATCGTGTGACGCGAACAACGAAACTGCGGCGAAAGACGAAAATCTCGCGGCGTGGCTCGCGGTGTATCTTTCCGCCGTAGACAATCTGAAAAACAAGCCGGGTGCGCGGCAGGCTATAAACTGGGTAAAGGCGGGGTCGAAAGGGCCCGGACTTCTTTCTCTGTTCCGCTGAAGGATACGCGATGAGCACAGGAAATTTTTATCTTGACTGCGTTGTACGGATAGGCGCGAGTTTTTTATGCGGGCTCCTTTTCGGGCTTGAACGGAAGCAGCGGCAGCATACGGTCGGCATGCGGACGCTCATTCTTATCAGCATGTCGTGCGCGCTTATGGGAATTCTGTCCGAGTACGCCGCGACCGGATCTGCGTCGCATTCCGGTGATCCGACTCGCGTTATTGCGGGGGTCGTTACCGGTATCGGTTTTCTCGGCGGCGGAGCTATCATGCGGCAGGGGCTTAACATCAGGGGGCTTACTTCCGCGGCCGTCATCTGGACGTCTGCCGCTCTCGGACTTGCGTGCGGTGCCGGACTTTTTATTCCTGCCGGTATCGTGCTTGCTGCCGGACTTGTTTCCCTCGTGGCGCTTGAAAAGGTGGAATGGTATTTTTTCCCGGCGGAAAAAACAAAAACGATACGTCTGGAATACAGCGGCAGCAGCGTGAACATTGAACTTATTAAGAACGTTCTTGTAAGCAGCGGTTTTGTGCTGCGCGACGTGAATCTTTCGCGTTCTCTTGAAAAAGACCGGACGGTGCTTGAATATTTTGTAAAAGCGCCCGCCTATGCTGATTCACTGGAAGTGTGCAGGCGTCTTGAAGATACCGGAGCTCTGCTGAATTTTACGCTGTCTGATTAATAAAAAAGAACCCTCCGACTGCTGACAGCAGCCGGAGGGCAGGATAAAGTGTATGAAAAAAACTATGAAAGCCGAAAGTGGTAAAAACTTCCGGTGATTCGCCCGCTTTTGTACGGCGGGTGAACGCCGGATTATTCTTTGACGCCGCCTGAAGTGACGCCGCTTATTATTAAACGCGACATGAACAGGTACACGATGAGCAGCGGAATGATCGCGATGCATATTTCCATGTATACTGTGCCAAGATCAAAATTCTGATAGTCGGCGCTTCTGAGCTGTGCGATAAGGATCGGGATCGTTTTTTTATTTTTCTGGCTGATGAGCAGCGCGGGCAGGAAGTAGTTGTTCCACGAACTGACGAACGCGAAAATTGCCTGAACGGCGATAGAGGGTTTCATCATCGGAACGACTATGGAATTGAACGTGCGGAACTCGTTGCATCCGTCCACGCGCGCCGCTTCAACGATAGAGAACGGCAGTGTGGATTCCATTGCCTGATACATATAGAAAAAAACGATTGGAGATGCGATGGCCGGTATGTACAGCGCGGCAAGGTTGTCCATAAGGTGCATTCTCATCATAAGCCGGAGGAAACCGCAGGCGGATACCTGTCCGGGAACCATCATGACTGCCATAATGAACTTGAATGCGAATCCTCTTCCCTTGAATTTATACATGTAGATTCCATATGCGGTCATGGACGAGAAGTAAGTGCAAAGTACCGCGGTGGCGAACGACACGTACAAACTGTTGAACATTGCGCGGACGACAGGGATATTATTGATATCCGCGCGTCCGAACAGCAGGTGTTTCAGGTTTTCCGAGAAATGCGTTCCGGGGATGAGCGTGAACGTTGTCTGAATTGCTGAATGAAGACGCGTTGAATTCACGATCAGAATAAGGAACGGGAAAAGAGAGAAAAAGGCAAGAATAATTAGAACGACATAGCAGAGCGGTCTGCGGATTGAGAGGCTTCTGCTCTGGCTTCTGTTTTTAAGCAGAGTAGTATTTGCAGTTGTTTCCATATTTACATACGCTCCTTGTTTGAATACTGTGCCATAGTGAATTTATACACTACGCCGCTGAGTACTGCGGTTATAATGAACGTAAGTACCGATATTGCGCCGCCGATGCCGTAGTTTTTGCTGGCAAGGTTCGCGTTAAGGTACATGATGATCGTCATTGACGTACGGTTCGGATTTCCCGTACCGTTTGTAAGAATCTGCGGTACGTCGAACATCTGGATTCCTCCGATAAGGCTCGTGATGAGAACGTATACGAAGATCGGAAGAAGCATCGGAATGGTGACTTTAAAGAATATCTGGAACGGAGACGCTCCGTCGATGCGTGCAGCCTCGAACAGACTGTTGTCTATACCCATGATTCCAGCCATGAGCAGTATGGTCGTGTTGCCGTACCACATGAGGAAGTTCATGACGGCGATAAGCGCGCGCGTCCAGCCGACTGACGTAAAGAATCTTATGTGGTCCGGATAGAATTTTAATGTGTTGGAGAACAGAATGTTCACGGGACCGTCGGGAGAGAACAGCGTGAAGAAAAGCATTGAAAATGCCGCTGCCATGATAAGGTTAGGCATATAAATGACAGTTTTAAAGAACTGCTGCGACCGGAGGCGAAGCTCCGTGTTCGTGAACCACACGGAAAGCAGCAGGGAGACGAGAATCTGGGGAACGAAGCCTATGATCCAGATAAAGATCGTATTTCCCGAATATCTGAGAATATCGCTCTGGAAGACTTTAATGAAATTTGCGAATCCGACGTAATTCGGACCGACTGTTGTAAGGCCGATGCGGTAATTTTCAAAAAGGCTGTTATAAAACGTGGAGATCAGCGGAATGAGCGAGAAAATGACGTAAACAATGAAAAAAGGCGCAATAAAAAAATATCCCCACTTGTCATACTGAACGGTTCGTTTCTTGTTCGGTCTTGTTTTTGTAGTTTTTTCCATAACATCCTCTTTGTTTGGTTCGCTTTATATAATGAAGGTAAAATCGGGGTGCATCACATGAAGAAGCGGCGAACTGTACAGTCCGTCGCTTCTTCGGATTTTTCAGCCTTTTACAGCGTTATTTAGAAAGATTCGGATACAGTTCAAGAACTGAGGTGTAGAAGTTGTTCCACGCCGTCGTCTCGTCAACTTTGCCGTTGTAGTAATCGGCCATAGCTGCCTGAAGTTTTTCAGCCATACCCTGATCGTACGCGCTCATGCTGCTCTTGTCGATTGATTTTGCTGAATCGAGCAGGAGTGCAAGGTGGTTCTGTCCGCCAAGGAAGTCACTCTTGTAACTGCCGGCAGCAACTTCCGTCATAGCAGCTTCGTTGTTCGTGAAGTCGCCTGTTTTTTCAGAAATTGCAGTCATCGTAGCCTTGTCGCAGGTCATAGTGTACATGATGTCGTGGATAAGCTGTGTGTTGTCAGAACCTGCCGCACCGCAGATCCAGGTTCCGCCCCAGCTGAAGCCCTGCGGACCTTTGCAGAATGCCCAGTCGCCGAAGCTTCCGTTTCCGACAGCGTTCGGGCCATCCGGATCGTCTTTTGTCCAGCCTGCGAGGCAGAAGTCAATGAACCAGCCCGGTCCGAAGTAGCCGAATACTTTTCCGTTCTTCTTTGCACCGTTGCCGCTTTCTGCTGACCAGAGGTTGGCTTTGTTGTTATATCCCTTGTCCGTGTACGTCTTTGTCTGTGCAACCCAGTGTTTGATTGACGGATCGACGTTGATCTTGTTGTCCGTGACCCACGGTGATTTTACGTTGTCAGAGAAAACGCGGAATGCATCGTCGAAACCGGAAAGCATGAAATATCCGTGTGCCTTCATCTGGGCAGCGACTGCGTCGAACTTGTCCCAGTCAGAAAGGTATGCCTGAACCTGTGCAGGATCGTCGGTACCGAGCACTGCTTTAGCAAACGAGCGGCGGTAAATGAATCCGCCCGGGCACGCCTGCCAAGAGACGCCTTTAAGCACCTTTTTGGAGTCAGTCATAATATCCTGTGTATATTTGTACTGATTAGCAAGGTCTGCGTCCGTAAGTCCGATATCCTTCTTTACGTCGAGTGTGTACGCAGTGTCGACATATTTAAGAGCGTAGTCCGCTTCAACGAGGAAGAGGTCTACTTTGTCGTCTGCTGCTGCGTTTTCCTGCTGAAGGAGCGCTTCATCGAGTTTGTTCTGATACGCATTGCCCTGGTTCGGAGTAATGATCCAGTTAACTTTTACATCTGCCGGAACTTTTCCGGCTGCTTCAAAGAAATCCTTGAAACGGCTCTGGAACTCTTCGTTCCAGCAATAGATGTTGAATACTTTGCCCTGCGCTTTTTTGGAAGCTTTTCCTGCACAGCTCGTGAGCATACATGCAGATGCAGCAAGGACTGCAAGAGCCGTTACCATCTTTTTCATACAATATACCTCCTGTTGGTTCTGTATGAATAACCCATAATATATGAGAAGAGAATCCTATAATAAAACTACAACGTTGTAGTTTTATTATAGGTCAAATGTGTAATTTGTCAAGTAAAAAAAGTGAAAATGGTCTTACTTGTTATTATGCGTATTTGAAGATATACTATATACGTGGCAGTTTTATATATTGTAGGTACGCCGATAGGGAACTTGGGGGATATTACATTCCGGGCACTGGAAACATTTAAAAACGCGGATATAATAGCTTGTGAGGATACGCGGCATACGCTTGAACTGCTGACGCATTTTGACATACGCAAGCCCCTTATTTCCTGCCGCGCGCAGAATGAGGAGAAAGCTATATACGTCGGCAGTTTTATATATTGTAGGTACGCCGATAGGGAACTTGGGGGATATTACATTCCGGGCACTGGAAACATTTAAAAACGCGGATAT
>Ga0183099_1000278_pt1 | contig 41482 bp, 48 predicted proteins | sample Biomet1_FD_127788 | JGI IMG/M metagenome (GOLD analysis project Ga0183099, IMG submission 127788) | Microbial communities from bioreactor (seeded with anoxic lake sediment) at LBNL, California, USA - Biofuel metagenome 1 | ecosystem: Engineered > Bioreactor > Anaerobic > Unclassified ... | reverse complement strand
AGTGCAGATCGTTTAACTTGTTATTACCGGAAAAGAAATTTATTAAATGGAGACCATTAATTCAAAGATACTAAGATAGAAATCAGATAAAACATAAGGAGATATTTATGAACCTGTCACATATTGATCATCTCGTTATCACGACAAAAAATGTGGAACAATGCATTCATTTTTATACGCAAATTTTAAATATGTCTCTTATTAAGGAAAATAATCGATACTCACTAAAATTTGGTAATCAGAAAATCAATATTCATACAAAACCAAGAGAATACTTGCCTGCGGCAAAGACACCAATGCAAGGATCTTTAGATATATGTTTCATTGTTAATGATTCCATAGAAAGTGTTTTATATGATTTACAACAAAAAGACATTATTTTAGAAACGAATATTGTGGAAAGAATAGGTGCATTGGGGAAAATGAAAAGTATATATCTTCATGATCCGGATGGAAATTTAATTGAACTTTCTTCCTACGATGTTTAAATGAAGGGGTGTTCAATATGACTGGAAAAAGCAATGCAGGATGTTGTACCGGGGGAGAAGTGTGTTGCGGAAACAAAGAACAAAGTAAATTTGATAAAAATAAAGTTACCATTGATTTTTTATATCTGGATTTGAGTGTATGCATTCGCTGCCAGGGCGCAGAAAACAGTTTGGATGAAGCTTTAAAAGACGTTGGGAAGGTACTTGAAGCTACGGGAATAGATGTACATGTAAATAAAATCAATGTGAATACTAAGGAATTAGCAATAACGCATAAGTTTCTGAGTTCGCCTACAATCCGCGTTAATGGTCACGATATTCAGCTGTCTTTTAAAGAAAGTATATGCGAATCCTGTGGTGCTTTGTGCGGCGATGAAGTTGACTGTCGCGTTTGGATTTACCAAGGTAAAGAATATAGTGTACCTCCTAAGGCTATGGTTATGGAAGGGATTCTCAAGGCAGTATACGGAGGGGATGCAGCTGTTGGCGTAGATGAGCCGGAATACGTTATGCCTGAAAATCTAAAACATTTTTATGGTGTTATGGAAAGCAAAAAGTAAAGTCAGGGAAACTGCACCGTAGCGAGTCGGAACCTTGATCTAACCTGTTATGGATTATTTTGTGAAAGCGGTATCCTGCGAAACTAATTTTTTGAAAATTATGAATACAATCATGCGGTATGGTAATCCAAGAAAATTCCAGTACAGGACGGGGTTCTACAAGGTCATAGGAAGTAAAATCAACAAGCAAGAACTGGAGCTTAGCTATAGGCTGGATGCTGTCTGTTTTTTAATTCTTCAAGAAAGAGTGCCGCGGCTCTAGAAAAAAGCTGTTGTTTTTTCCAGATGAGATAAACATGTGCTGGCAGCTGCGGCGCTAAAGGGCGGAAGGATAAAAGGCTGTCAGAGCCTGTAGAAACCAAATGATCCAGGCAAAGTGCATAGCCAAGTCCTGCTTCCACCATCAAAGAGGCATTGAAGATCAGATTATAGGTAGCGATGATGTTCAATTCTTCTTGCTCTTTTTGCAGCCAATGATAGAGTTCATGCGTTGCCAAGGCTTGTTGGGAAACCAACAAAGGGATCGTCCAAAGATCCTGCGGCGTGATTTCTGCCTTGCAGCTTAAGGGGGAATCTTTGCGCATGAGCAGTCCCCAGGAATCTGTATCGGGCAGCTCAAGTGAATCGTATTTTCGGATGTTTGCGGGTTCGATGAGCAAACCAAAATCCAGTAAACCTTTATCCAGTCGATCGGTTACATCATCCGCTTTGGCGCTGAACAGATGATAGCGTATATGAGGATATGCTGTATGAAGCTGCTTGGCGGTTTGCGCCAAAGCACGCATGGCATTTGTTTCACCGCAGCCAATGTAGATATCTCCATCGATAATGGCCGCGGATTGGAGAAATTCCTGCCGGGTTTTTCTGTCAGGGAGGTGATTTCTTCGGCCCGTTTGCGCATGAGGAGGCCGGCATCTGTCAGCGTGGTTTTCCGCTTCCCCCGTGTTAAGAGCTGTACGCCGAGTTCTGCTTCGAGTTCTGAAAGCTGGCGGGAGAGCGTGGGTTGTGTGATATGAAGGAGGTCAGCAGCTTTTGATATATTTTCTTCTCTGGCAACAGCTAAAAAATAGGTTAAGACTCTAAATTCCATACGAACACCTGCTTTTTTTATGTAGTATAACATTAAAAATAATGCTTTTCAAGCATTACTAATCATTTAATATAGGTATTTGCTATTATAAATGAGCGATTTTATAATAAAAAGCACAGGTGATGGGATTGCGCGATGCCTTCATTTAGTACAAACATTGTATGGAGTGAGAGAATGTATGTTAAAAGAAAATGCGGTATTGGTCTATATTTTAGCATTGGGTGTATTTGGCATATTGAATACGGAGATGGGATTCATCGGAATTTTACCGTTTATTGCCGCTGAATTTGATATCAGTATTGTTCAAGCAGGAATGCTGGTAAGTTTGTTTGCACTGGGCGTTGCTGTTGCGGGGCCGACAATGCCGCTTTTGTTTTCAGGCGTCAATCGCAAATACAGTATGCTGTTGGTGTTGGGTATCTTTATTTTAGGGAATCTGGTATCTGTTTTTACGGAAGATTTTAGGGTATTGTTGCTGGCCAGAGTGATTCCGGCATTTTTTCATCCGGTATATTGCTCCATGGCCTTTAGTGTTGCAGCAGCTTCTTCAACGCCGCAGCGGGCACCGAAAGAAGTGGCAAAGATTGTAGTAGGGGTTTCTGCCGGTATGGTCATTGGCGTACCGATTAGCAATTTTTTAGCCGGAGCCTTTTCTCTAAAAGCAGCTTTGAGCTTTTTTGCCGTCGTAAATATCCTCGTGTTTATTGCGACGGTGTTTTTTGTGCCTTCTATGCCGGTTTTGCATCGTTTATCCTATGGTTCACAGCTCCGGGTGTTGAAAAAGCCGATGGTCCTGGCATCTGTTTTAGCTGTAATACTGATGAATGGTGCCGTCTTTGGCGTATTCAACTATTTAGCGGAGTATTTAACGCGGGTTACCGAACTGTCGTTACCGGCGATCAGCAGTATGTTATTTGTTTATGGTGCCATGAATATTTTAGGGAGTGTAGCAGCGGGCGCATGTTTGGCACGAAATGCTTTGTATACGGTGCGCTTCTTTATCGTGTTTCTCTTTATGATTTATGGTCTGATTTTTTTTGCGGGGCAGTTTTGGCTGCCGATGGTTATATTGACAATTTTATGGGGGCTGCTGGGCGGCATAAATGCAAATGTTACGCAGTATTGGATTTTTCGGGCGGCGCCGGAGGCCCCGGATTTTGCTAACGGACTTTTCCTGACGGCGGCAAATTTAGGAACTACCATAGGAACCGTTGCCGGTGGTGTGTTTATTGCGCATTTCGGTATGTCCTCTATTATATTTACAGGAATGCTGTTTATTGTCCTTGCCGGTGGTGTTGTTTTTGCACAGACTTGCTGTTTGGCGGGTCGTGAAGAAAAGAAAGCGCTCCTTTTGAGCAAAAATGTGTAACTGCCTGTTGTCAAATCAAGGCGCAAGAAAGGGGGCGTGGGATGCTAAATAATGCTTTTTGAGCATCATATATGATTGGTTTTAAGTATTTTTAATTGTTTGCAGATTATCTTATAATGAGAAACATAAGGAAAGCCAAATAAGTGATGAAGAAAAGAAAGAGGAGATTATTGTGAAAAAGAAATTTTCTGGTAATAAATTAGTAAAAGCGGTTATGTTAGGGCTGGTGATAACCATTGGCAGCAGCACTGCAGGGATTGCCTCAGCCGCACAGGCAGAGCGTCCTAAAATTGAAGCCGATAAAACCTTGCCAGCGGGAGATTTGTCCCGTGGTGCAGATAATTTTTATAAAAGTGATAAAGTAGATGGGCAGAAAGTGTCGTTTCATAATCTTTATCATATGAAGGTTGCAGGCAACTTGTTTTTACCGAAGAATATGGATAAAAGCAAAAAGTATCCAGCGATCATTGTCGGGCATCCGATGGGAGCCGTAAAAGAACAAAGTGCGAATCTATATGCGCAAAAAATGGCGGATCAGGGTTATATAACGATTTCGTTTGATCTTTCTTTCTGGGGCGACAGTGAAGGAACGCCGCGCAATAGTGTTTCGCCGGACATCTATGCCGATGATTTCAGCGCGGCCGTGGATTTCCTCAACACATTGCCGTATGTAGACAGCGATAATATTGGTGTTATCGGCATCTGCGGCAGTGGCAGTTTTGCGGTCAGTGAAGCGAAAATCGATCCGCGCTTAAAAGCGATTGCTACGGTAAGCATGTATGATATGGGAAGCGCGAATAGAAACGCGCTGCAGCATAGCCTGACCATTGAACAGCGGAAACAGATTATTGAAAATGCAGCGCAGCAGCGTACTGTAGAATATGCCGGAGGGGAACGGGCGTATACCAGTGGAACGGTGGATACGGAGGCAGAGGCAACTTCGCCAATTGCAAAGGAATTCTACGACTTTTATCGCACCGCCAGAGGTTCTGTCGGCGATATCAAAAAGCATACGACCCATCCGACACTTACCAGCAATATGAAATTTATGAATTTCTATCCATTTAATGATATTGAAACAATTTCACCGCGCCCACTGCTTTTCATTGCCGGTACAGAGGCACATTCGCGTGAGTTCAGTGAGGATGCTTATGCAAAAGCCGCGGAGCCAAAAGAATTATATCTCATTCCGAATACGGGGCATGCTGATCTTTATGATCGCACGGATGTCATTCCGTTTGATAAACTCAAGGAGTTTTTCAGTAAATACCTAAAATAAGCGAAAAGACAGGCAATTTGTTTCTAGCACAGTCGCTGTATGTATCGTCAGGATACGACAGCGGCTGCTTTTTGTAGCTTTATCGGTAACATTTGGTAAAAAGATCGTACAGACCATTGACATGGAGTTAACTACAGGTGATAGACTTGCTGCGAGGGGGAAGTAAAGCTGCAGAAAATCAAGCAAATAAATGGAGGTCAAATGGAATCTTTTTCTAGCGTATTACAGCCAGGCTATTATGCAGAATTTCAGTGCACGGCAGCGAATTGTATAGAAACCTGTTGTGCGGGCTGGGGAAATGTTGTTGTTGAGAAAAGTACCTATGAGTGTTATAAAAAATGTAAATATTTGGATTTAGTAGAGCAATTTAGCAGGAATATTGTAAAAAATACAGAAGCCGATGAAACAAAAACCGGTCAACCCTATGCATTTATCAGATTAGAGAACGGAAAATGTCCATTTCTTACAAGGGAGCGGCTTTGCCAAATACAAAAAAAGCTGGGAGAACAAGCGCTGTCGATCACATGCGATACGTATCCGCGCAATTTCAATAAAGTGAACGAGGTCCTTCAGCGGGCGTTGGATTTATCATGTCCTACGGCGGCAAAACTCGTTTTGTTGAATAAACAGGGAATACAATTTGAAGCATGCCAAATAAATGCAACGGTTCGGAATGCTTTGCTGCCAGAAATTAAGGGAGGGGATGAAAGCGGCAGTAAGGTTTATCGGTATTTTAATGTTGTGCAGCAAATGGTCATAAGACTGTTGCAGAATCGTAACTATTCAATTGATCAAAGGTTGATGCTCATATCTATGTTTTGTGAAAAATTAGAGCGCTTGACGGAGCTGGAAGTATCAGAGCAGAAATTCACCGACGATTTGCTGGCTTTTGAAGCTGAGGTAAAAAATAAAGCCTTAGACAGTATTATGGAAAAGTGCAGACCGGATATCGGAACACAATTTGAAGCGATGAGCCTGTTGATCGATTACAGCTTAAAAGGAAGCACTACAGATGCTTTTAGAAGCTGTGTGAAGAAATGTAAGGCAGGGCTGGATATGAAGGGTGCTTTTTCGATGCAAGAAGTTGTTGAGAAGTATGGAGAAGCCTATAGTCAGTATTATCAGCAGAAAATCGATAAATACATGTACATCCTGGAAAATTATCTTGTCAATAATGCATTTAAAGATGTATATCCTGTTGGTCCGCAGATTAATGCTTTTTTTGACGAATACAGCATACGGCGAATTCACATGATTTTTATCATAAAATATACGATTTTGCGGACGCTTTTAATCGGAATGGCCGGCGCTTATAAACAAGATTTCCATGAAGGCCATATGATAAAAGCCATACAGTCCTTTGAAAAAACGATTGGACACAACTTGAGCTTTCTAAAACAAGCAGCGAATTTTATGGATGCAGCTCAAATACGAGGAACAGCAGGCTGTTTGTTATTGCTAAAAATATAAGGATTTCAACAAACCATTGACTTGGAGTTAACACCAGATGGTAAAGTTAATAATCGCAAGGATGATTTTCGAATAAAGAACAGAAAGAAGCGGATTTTATGAATTTAGATTTTAGTTATCAAAACCCAACAACCATATACTTTGGTAAGAGGGCTATGGAGCATTTAAGCAGTGAAATAAAAGGCTATGGTCGTACGATAATGCTTGCCTATGGAAAAGGGGCCATCAAGAAGAGCGGCCTTTATGATCAGGTTGTAGCAATTTTAAAAGAGAATGGCAAAAATATTGTTGAATTATCGGGCATTATGCCAAATCCAACGTATGAAAAAGTTGAGGAAGGCGCAAAGCTTGTACGTGAGAACAGTGTGGATTTGATTTTAGCTGTTGGCGGCGGTTCGGTAATTGATTGTGCAAAGGCAATTTCGGTAGCGGCATATTGTGAAGGCGATGCCTGGACCCGGTATTGGCTGAAGTTTGAACCAGTAGATCATAAAACTGTGCCGGTGGCAGCGGTTCTTACGTTGGCAGGAACTGGCTCGGAAATGAATGCGGGATCGGTTATTACGAACGAGGCGATGAAGCTTAAGATGGGCCGCGTTTTTCCGTCCAATATAAATCCTGAATTTTCAATATTGAACCCGGAATATACCTTCACCTTGCCGGTATATCAAATGGCAAGTGGAATATTTGATATGATGTCACATTTAATGGAAGCATATTTTTCGGGAAATGATGATGTTACGACGGATTATATGATTGAAGGTTTGCTTCGTTCTATTATCAACAGTGCTAAAATTGCGATAAAGGATCCGGGAAATTATGAAGCGAGAAGCAATTTGATGTGGAGTTCGACACTGGCCATGAATCCGCTGCTGGGCTTAAGCAAAACGCAGGATTGGGAAGTTCATATGATGGAACATCAGCTCGGCGCTTATACGGACTGCGCGCATGGAATGGGACTGGCGGCCATTTCCCTGCCCTATTATCGGTACATCTCTAAATACGGGCTGGATAAATTTGCACGATTTGCCAAAGTCGTATGGGATATTGATGAAATGAACAAATCCAAAGAAGAACTTGCCTTCGCGGGAATTGATGCGCTGGAGAAATTTGCCAAAGAATGTGGCATCGTAACCAAGCTGAAAGAACTTGGTGCAACAAAAGAAATGCTGCCGTTGATTGCTGATTCTACCGTAATTCTTCATGGGGGCTATAAGCAGCTGACAAAAGAAGAGGTTTTAGAGATTCTGAAAGCCGCCTATTGAACGGAAGGTTGCAATAAAAACAGCATGGTCCAGGGACTGTGCTATGAAATTTAGAGGGGGAATCGTTATGAAAAAGCAAACGGCAGGCAGAGAAATTCTTGGGGCTTTTGCACCCAAATTTGCGGAGTTAAATGATGATGTTCTTTTTGGCGAGGTTTGGTCAAGAGAAGATACGCTGTCTTTAAGGGATCGCAGCATGATTACGGTAACGGCACTCATGACAAAAGGGATTTTTGACAATTCTTTAAAATACCATATTGTCCGTGCAAAAAATAATGGTGTGCGGGCAGAGGAAATGGCAGAGATCATAACGCATCTGGCATTTTATGCAGGCTGGCCGAATGCGTGGGCAGCATTTGCCCTGGCAAAAGAAGTATATGGTGACGTTGAAGAATAGATGATATGAATCAATGGGGGGATTTGTTTATGAAACAGAAAGAATTAAGTGCATTTCCCATGGGGGAAAAGAATGTTGCGTATGCAAAATATTTTACGGGACAGAGCTATTTGAATATGCTGTCGCTGGATCAGGTTGTCGTGGGAAATGTGACGTTTGAGCCGGGCTGCCGGAATTGGTGGCACAGGCATCATGCAAAATCCGGAGGGGGACAGATGCTCCTGGTTACGGCCGGACAGGGCTATTATCAGGAATGGGGAAAAGAAGCAAGGGAACTTCATCCTGGCGATGTAGTGCATATCCCGGCGGAGGTGAAACATTGGCATGGAGCTGCGCCGGATAGCTGGTTTGCCCATCTGGCGATTGAGGTTTCAGGTGAAGAAACGTCAAATGAATGGTGCGTGCCAGTAAGCGATGAGGAATATGGCAGATTAAAATAAGTACGCAATGTATTTCTGTATGTTGACAAGGACTGTACAAGATTTTCTGCTGTAATCCGTGATAAAAGGAGTATACTATAGACACGGAGGTGTAGTTTTTATGAATTTACAGGGAAGAACAGCAATTGTAACAGGCGGCAATCGCGGCATTGGATATGCAGCTGCTATGGCTCTGGCGGATGCTGGTGCAAAGGTTGTTTTCGTTGGCAGGTCAGATGTTACCAATCAAAAAGCGAAAGCGGCAATTCAAAAAGCAGTGCCAGATGCGAAGATACAAGCTTTTACCTTGGATGTTAAAGATACTGTTGCCATAAAGGAGTTTGTAGCGGCGCTACAAAAAGAGTGGCAGCATATTGATATTTTAGTCAATAATGCAGGGACGTGTCGATTATCCGCGCCTTTTGAAATGCTCGCAGAAACAGACTGGAAGTTTACCTTTGATGTAAATCTATATGGTGGGATTCATTTTATTCAGGCAGTTTTGCCTTTTATGAAAAAACAACAATATGGGAAAATAATTCAGCTGGCATCACTTGCCGGAGAAGTAGGCGGGCTTGCAACTGCTGCGGATTATGTTGCGAGTAAAGCTGCTGTCATGGGAATTACAAAATCACTGGCTCGCGAAGTTGGAAAATACAATATCAATGTAAATGCGGTTGCCCCGGGGTTTGTTCGTACAGAAATGACGAAAGAGATGAAGATATCCTTGGAGTCCATTCCCCTAAGACGCATTGCCGAACCGACAGATATCGCCAATGCGATTTTGTTCTTGGCGGCAGAGGAATCCCGTTGTATTACAGGAACAACTCTTGATGTAAATTGTGGTTTGTACATGAATTGAAAATTTTTTATTGACAAAATTTTGGCTTCGTAGTAACCTTTAGTAAAAATAAATAGTTCCGGTAGGTAAGGCTACCACAGGGATATGGATTGCTGCCGCGGAGTAGTGGAGACACTATGAGCAGGTTTGAACAAGTGATATCGAAAAACAAGGTATCATTTAATGCAATTTCACCGCCCTGTGAAGCTAAAGCTCAAACGGTAGCAGTTATGATGTTTGGTAGCTGTATTTTTATGTGGAAAATTCCCCATATCATTGTTTAGCTTTGGTATGGGCTTTTTTATTTTTTTAACAATGTAAATAAAGTGAGGTGAGGAAAGTGGACGCAGGCAGTAGTGGCACAAAACCCAAACGACGAAATATACATAAGCGATATGGCACACTTACTGTGTCTGTTTTTCTGCTTTACAGAGTGTAATATATATTTTTTTTAGGTTTTGTGCCTTTATTTGTTTATTCCTAATAATAGCAGTAATGTTTTTAGTATACTGTTTGTTTTGGTGAACTAAATGCATTATTATGAGGAGGTATTCTTTATGGTAGAGGTACGGATTTTGGGTGAATTTTATTTTAGTCAGTTAATAGGGACCCCTATTTATGATGAAACTGGTCGGAAAATAGGCAAAATACGAGATATGGCAGTACAATGGAAAAGTGCTTATCCTCAGATTGTCGGTATCAAGTATAGAAAAAATACACATCAATTAATCGCGATTGATCAGATTGCGGTTTGTAATTACAAGGCCGTGCGGCTGAAGGAAAAGTTTGTTACAGAAAAAACCATCCTGCTGCATGAAAATGATATTTATATCAGCAAGTGGCTGCTGGACAAGCAAATCATTAATTTGAAAGGATCGAAACTCGTTCGGGTCAATGATATCATTTTGTCCTGGGTAGTCCAGGAAAACAGTGAACATATGGTGCTGGTTGCTGTCGATATTGGGATAAAAGGTCTTTTGCGTCGTTTGGGGCTGGAGTTTTTAGGGCGTGGTTTTCAAAATGATTTATTGGACCTGCAGTATGTCAATCCTTTAGAAAATTGGAACTCCTATCTTCAGCTGAATCGTGAAAAACAACAGATCAGTGAGTTGCATCCGGCAGATATTGCAGATTTGTTGGAGGAAATGGATTATAAAACACGATCTGGGTTTATTGAAACTCTAGATGATCAGCAAGCGGTTGAGGCTTTAGTCGAAATGGATTTAGAGTCACAGGTAGAAATCATCGAACAGATGGATGAGCAACGGGCATCCGACTTATTAGAGGAAATGCCTCCAGATGAGGCGGCAGATATTCTGGTTGAAATGACTGCAGAAAAATCGGAGGAACTGCTCAAACTAATGGAAGCTGCGGATGCTGAGGATGTGCGTGAACTCATGCAGTATGAAGATGGTACTGCGGGGGCATTGATGACCACGGAATTCATTGCGTTTCCGGCAGATCTCACGGTGGAGGAGGTTATTGAGCGGCTCAGGGAATTGGCACCGGAAGCAGAAACCATATACTATCTTTATGTGGTTGATCATGCAGGGCATTTACAAGGTGTATTGTCCTTGCGTGAGTTGATTGTAGCAGCGCCGGATAAGGTGCTGCGGGATCTGATGCACACAAAACTGGTAACGGTGCAGCCGGATGACAGCCATCAAAGCATGGCACAGGTGATCAATAAATACGGACTGCTGGCGGTGCCGGTAGTGGATGAACAGGGGATTATTTTGGGGATAGTCACAGTGGATGATGTCATTGACCTTTTATTGCCGGAACAGGGGAAAATGGATGCACATTCTTGGTTTACCCTTAGCAAGTGGGGGAACAGAAGATGAAAAATATGCGTACTCGTTTAAGTTTATTTTTTGCAGTTATGGGACCGGGTGTTGTCACAGCATTTGCTGATAATGATGCTGGCGGTATTGCTACCTATGCGGCAGCTGGGGCAACCTATGGATATGATTTACTGTTTACGCTTTTGATCAGCACGCTTTGCCTTGCCATCGCACAGGAAATTTCTGCGCGAACCGGTGCGGTTACGGGGCGCGGTTTATCGGATCTGATTCGCGAGTCCTTCGGTGTAAAATGGACTTTTTTTGCTATGATTGTACTGCTGATTGCTAATGTTGGCACGACGGCTTCAGAGTTTTCCGGCATTGCTACCAGTTTTGAAATGTTTGGTGTCAGCAAGCTCATTGCAGTGCCCTTCATGGCCTTTGTGGTATGGTGGTCAGTTCTCAAAGGCAGTTATTCAAGGATCGAAAAAGTGTTTTTGTGCTGTGTGCGACTTTTTTAAGTTATATTATATCGGGAGTGATTATAAATCCGCCATGGGAAGAGGTCCTGCAGGCTTCGATAACCCCGATATTTCACAGTGATGCCGCTTTTCTCATGATGGCGATTGGCATTATTGGAACGACGATAACACCTTGGGGGCAGTTTTATATACAGGCGGCGGTTGTTGATAAAGGGATAACGGCGAAGGACTATAAATATACGTTTTGGGATGTCATGCTAGGGGCATTTTTTACCTGGTTGATCGCCTTTTTTGTAATTGTAGCTACAGCGGCTACGCTCAACAGCAACCATATTGAGATTGAAACGGTAAAAGATGCGGCAATCGCGCTGGAACCTTTAGCGGGAAAATATGCCAGCATGCTGTTTTCTTTTGGCTTGCTTGGGGCGTCTATGCTTGCGGCATTCGTCTTGCCGTTGAGCAGTGCCTATGCTGTTTGTGAGGCATTTGGTTTTGAAAGCGGTGTCAGTAAAGACACAAAGGAGGCACCGGTTTTCTTTGGCGTTTATACGGTGATTATCCTCTTGGGTGCAGGAATCGCTCTGTGGCCGGGGATATCGCTAACACAGGTTATGTTGGCATCACAGGTCATCAACGGGGTACTGCTGCCGCCAATTCTTATTTTTATGGTGCTCATTGCCAATAATCAGGTCATTATGGGCGAGTATAAAAATTCGAACTGGTATAATATTGTCGCCTGGTTGTTTACGATTGTATTAATTGTTTTAACTTTGATGTTGCTGCTGTCTACGGTGGCACCGGAGCTCATGGCTGGCCTGATGGAACTACTTGGATTATAATCGTGTAGAAATTTATGTGGATCAATATTCTTACAGGGGAATGGTTTGGATAAATGCTGCTCTGGAATATATGCCGGTTTAGCCATATATGAGCCGCCAATGGAGATGAGAAGGAGAGATTCATCATGAATAGAATTAGTATAATTTGTCTTGGGGTAAAGGATATGGCAGCGTCGATCCGTTTTTACCGGGATGGGCTTGGTTTTGCTACGGATGAAGTAGAAGCTTCCCCCAAGGTGGTTTTCTTTAATACCACGGGGACAAAATTTGAATTATATCCATTGACACTTTTGGCAGAAGACATTAATGAAAAGAATCCGCCGCCGATTGCCAATGGATTTGCCGGAATTACACTGGCCTATAATGTTAAAACAGAGGAAGAAGTTCATAAAATCATGGCGCTTGCAAAAAAGTCTGGTGCAGTCATCGCTAAGGAGCCACAGAAGGTCTTTTGGGGTGGGTACAGTGGATATTTCATTGATCCGAACGGATATTATTGGGAGGTTGCCTATAATCCGTACTGGTCGTTTGACGAAAATGATATGCTCGTATTCTAATGCTGCAGATACGGATCGTGTTCTATACCTTGCTTTTAATGGTATAGGGGATTCATATATTGCTGAACATTATAGAAGCCAAAAGCATTAAAATAGGCATTCGTTGCCCATGACGTTGTAGTTGACAATGCAATTTGGCGCAAATAAATAACCGGCAGAAGAACGAATATTCTTCTGCCGGTTATTCCAGTATTGTCTTTATGATTTTGCCCGGAAACCCCCAGGTTTTACTCGAGCAACGCACCATGTTACTCGCAAAATCATACACCATAACTGTAGAACTATCATCACTGGTGTCTCAGGCATCGCGATTACCCAAGAAAGATGTAATTGCCGATTTTAAGCGGCCGATAGTCCATTAGAGGAAGCGGCCCGAATTGCCTCCTGAAAGGTTTTGACACCCATCGATGTCTACGAACTTGCTTCATCTATGTCTACAATATACCACAGGAAAAGCGTATAGACAAGACAAATTCAGAAAGTTCTGTGAAGAATTAGGCGATTTCTAAAATTATTTTTTTAAAATTTCTGATAATTATTTATGACTCTTGATCAAGGCAAGCAATTGCCTGGTATTTGATAAAAAGAGTTCATGCCTGTGGAGTGAATTTATTACGCTGCGAAAATCACGGCAGAATAAATCTACTCGCCGCCATTTATGCCGCAGCTAAGGGATTTATCAGATTGTATGTTGCTGCTTTTATTTTAAGGTTTGTTTTTAATTCTTTGGTAAGCATCTTGTGACATATTATTTGCAACGACGAAAAGCACATTTGCAACAGATTCAATACAATAGCGGGGCAGTATACGAACTTCTTTTACCGCTTCAAGAATGCCTGCTTCATCTACACCGATTTCTTTGGCAAGCTGCCGATATTTATCTTGTTTTGGTGCTTCCATCAATACCTGGCCGCCGAGAATTGTTCCGATATGCCGGCCTTCCAGCATAATTGGAGCCGCAAAATCGATAAGTCCGGCATGGCATTCATAAACCACCGGTTTACCTGTACGGACAGCTTCGACGCCGCCTTTGTGATGTGATTCGGCACAACGGCTATCGCCGCAGGCGGTTGCATGTACATAATTCGTGCAGAAACGAGTGTACCGGCTGGGATCGGTTATGGGGGTTCCATCGGCATCGACGGTCACGCTGGCTACGCCAACACCGATGGCAAAGTCGTCCTGAAATTTTTGCAGGAAAGCAATATCAATAACATCTTTCAATTGAATGCTATCCAGATTTGCTTCATTTAGGTTATTTTCGGAAGGAATATTCATTCTAATCACTCCTGTGTATTTTTAAATTATATGCTGCGGCTGTTTAGGGTGTTGTTTTCTGGGATGATAAGTAGGACACGAAATGAAGTGTCAGGAATTTAAATACAGAATCATTGTATCCTTATACAAAATCTTAGTCAATTATTAAATTCCATCTTTTTTAGTGAATTCTGCCATTTTAAAATAAAAATGACAGCTGTAAAATATATTTTCCTGATAAGTATTAAGTTTTATAGTGAATGGGGCTTTTATTTAAAAGATTCGCAGGGAATTTTTCTAGGTCAGCTGACGGAAAAATTATTGGGTTGTGCTGTAACTGATTTTAGCAAGGTGGAATTAAAAGATTTGGCAAAGATAACGGAGTATTATTTCTGTAGAACGCACCCTCCGTATTGCTAAAATTTATGGGGGAGAGTAAAATAAATATGATATGAATTAAAAAATGAAACAGGCGATATTGGTAAAAGCCTGCTCCCAAATATCAATTATAGAAGCGAAAGAGGTACATGATGATTCAGGATATAGAGCCGAAAATATTTGATAACAATTTCAAAAACAAAGCGGCGGATCCACAGGATTTATTCCTTTCCTATAAAGGAAATACGGTATTGGTCAGAGAGGAAAAGGAGAAACTTTGGTATCCGTCATTTTCTGATTTTGTGACAGAATATCCGCAGCTTATAGATGCTGCGCAGTTTCTCTTTACAATAGATGACATTAATTACTATTTAGTCGATGAAAAAGGGCTGGACGCAGTAACCGGCTGGACCTATGTGACTACAGATCGCTTTAAAAATGAACCGAAATATTGGCGTTCGTTTGCCGGGGCGGTCGGCTGGCAGCTGAACCGTTGGTATGCCAATCACCAGTTCTGCAGTAAATGCGGTAAAAGGACAAAACGCTCGGAAAAGGAAAGGATGCTCTATTGTGAAGCCTGTGGGTTTCAGACCTATCCGACGATATCGCCATGCGTGATTGTGGGGATTCACGATGGCGATCGCCTGCTTTTGACTAAGTATGCGGGCCGAGTGAATGCGAAATATGCCCTTGTGGCAGGTTTTGCCGAAATCGGGGAAAGTTTGGAGCAGACAGTTTGCAGAGAAGTGAAAGAGGAGGTAGGGCTTAAGGTAAAGAATCTTAAGTTTTACAAGAGCCAGCCGTGGCCGTTTACAGATACACTGCTCGCAGGTTTTTATGCTGAACTCGATGGCCCAGATACCATCACACTCCAAGAAGAAGAATTGGCCGTGGGGGTTTGGATGCATAGAGATGATATTCCGCAGACGGAGGGGCTGCAGATAAGCCTCACTGCTGAGATGATTGAGGCCTTTCGGAGCCGAACCATCAAAGTGTAAAACTGGAATGAACGGGCAAAATTGCGGTGGCATGTTTCAGTTCTTGTCCGGTTGGGACTGGGAAGCTTAAATGGGGAGGGTGGTTGCCATGATAAAATTAATTGCCTCGGACATGGATGGAACTCTGGTAGGGAATGATCAAAAAATATCGAAGGGGAATTTAAAAGCCATACGCGCTGCGCAGGGAAAAGGGATTGCTTTTGTCATTGTAACGGGCCGGACGTATGAAGATGTCAAACCGATGCTCGATGAATATGGTTTGCAATGTGAATGCGTCTTGATGAATGGCAGTGAATACAAAGATGCTGAAGGACGGACGCTCATGGGAGTCTATCTTGCCAAAGCGATCGTGCCGGAAATTTTAAATGTGATGGCAGCAATGGGCTTTGCCTTTGAAATGTATACGGATCAAGGCTATTATACGACGAATACCAGGGAGACGCTTTTTAAAGGAATGTTGAACAGGGCAAAAACCTATTATCCGGGGAGTAAAGACCCGGCTGAACTTTATCAAAAGGCGATGGCGCATCCCCATTTTGTCAAGATGCATTATGTAACAGATTTAACGGGATTTTTAAAAACTGACGTAAATATAGGGAAAATTGTTTCCTTTGCTGAATCCATTGAGGAAATAAGCCGTCTGCGCGAAGCGCTACAGCGTTTGCCGGGATTAGCAATATCATCCAGCTTTGTGACAAATATCGAAATAAATGATTTCAAGGCAACGAAAGGCCATATATTAGCAAATGTGGCTGAAAAAATAGGCTTAGCAAAAGATGAGATTGCTGTTTTAGGCGATAGTTTGAATGATTACTCGATGTTTGTGGAATTCCCTCATTCGTTTGCTATGGGAAATGCCATCCCGGAAATCAAAGAGGCAGCGAAATATATAACGGCAACGAATGCAGAGGATGGCGTGGCCAAAGCAATTTATCGCATTCTGGAAATGTAAAGACGACTGTTTTTTTTGTTGTCTGTTGCTTACGAGAGTGCTCGAAATACAGAGCGGAGGCGGGGAATATTGTTAGTATACGGGCCGATGCATAAAGCGCTGGGGGTTGCCGCCGGCGGGGCAGCTGTGGTATATGCTTTTCTTCTGTTTTCAGAGTCGCTGGCGATTCTGGGAGTAAACTGCAGCACGGGACTTTTGCTGAGCGTTTTTTGTTATATATTTTTTTTTCAGTATAAAGCTTTTCAAAAACATAGGCTACAGGAAAAAAAGCTTGTACAGGAAAAGATTGTACTTGAGGTCAGCCGCGGGCTGTTTGACAATGTTTTGGAGGCAGATATTACCGGAAATAAAGTCATGGGGGGGAATGCTGCTAAACTCACTTCCTTGCTGGGGATTCCAGGCAATAAGAACTATGATGAGATTATTTGTGCCATTGCCAGTCAACTAGTCCGGGCGGATTTTCAGGATGTGTACAATAAGGTGTTTTCGCGGGAAAACATCATAAATCTTTGTGATGAAAACAAGTCCTGCTTCGAATATGAGTTTATCGAACGCTCGGATGGCATCCATTACAACTGGGTCAGGGTTTATGTGCGCATCTATCGCGCTTTCGACACGGGTGCGGTAAAAATTATTTCGCATGTAAAAAACATTCAGCAGGAGAAGGAATGGGAACTGGCCATTTTAACCAAAGCGCAGCGTGACCCATTGACACAGCTTTACAACAAGGCGGTAACCAGAGAACTGATTGAGGAATTCTTGGTATCTGAGGCCGGAAAGGGAATGCATGCTCTATGCATTATTGATATTGATAACTTTAAGTCGATCAATGACAATCTTGGTCATGCTTTTGGCGATCGTGTGCTTTCTGCAATGGCTGAAAAATTGAGCGAGTCTGTTAAAGCCTCCGATATTGTCGGCCGGATTGGTGGCGATGAATTTTTGATATTCATGAAAAATATCGCCGGCAAACCGGCAGTTGGTCAAAAAGCAGCGGAACTATGCCAAATTTTTCATGATTGGCTCAAAAGCGTCGGCGGCAATGTCGAAACGTCGTTGAGTATTGGCATCTGTATTTTGCCGGAAGATGGTTGTTCTTTTGCTGAGGTTTATGAAAAGGCAGATCGGGCACTGTATGCCTCAAAAAATAAAGGGAAGAATACTTTTACTTTTTTTGACAGTAGTTTGACTCTGTGAATTACTGCCTTAAAGTTTTACCGATACAAAAAACAGGTTGACGAAGGCATACTTTGGGAGCCTGCTCTTTTGTTTGTGCTAAAACTTTATGGTGTCGTGTAAAACTATTAATATGGCTTGTTTTTTATTAGGGTGACCGATATAATAGAAGTAACAGTAGGTGTGGATTTCATTATAATTATTGCCAATATTCAAATTATTACCAATGCTTTATCCGAGATGAAATGCAGCTGCTGAATCCTTTGCGTAATGTTTTTGCGAGCGGGAGCGAAACTCCTATTGTAAGCAAATGCGCATTTAAATGCTGAATAAATGAAGGCGGTGAATGGTCAATGTTCTATCGAATTAACATGGCAGATCTTTCGGTAAAAGAAGAAGCAGGAGATCAGTACCAGGGATTGGGTGGTCGCGCGCTGAGCTCGCGCATTGTGGCAGCGGAAGTTGATCCAACGGCACATCCTCTGGGCGCAAAAAACAAGCTGGTATTTGTCACCAGTTTGCTTTCGGGAACCGGCGCACCCAATGGAGGGCGTATGTCGCTGGGGGCGAAAAGCCCGCTGACCGAAGGGATTAAGGAAAGCAATGTTGGCGGCGCCATGGGCATGAAATTGGGGCGGCTGGGCATTCGCGGCATCATTGTTGAAAATTTGCCGGCAAAGGATGGCAGTTATGTTATTCAGGTTTCCACTTCTGGTGTAAAGCTCGTAAATATGCCGGAATTGAAAGGCCTCAATATCTATGATACCGTAGCCAAACTACAGGCGGCGTTTGGTGAAAAAGTCGCTATTGGCTGTATCGGCACGGCTGGCGAAAACAGAATGGCGGCGGCTTGCGTTGGATTTACGGATATGGAAGGAGTTCCGACCCGTCAGGCTGGTCGCGGCGGCTTAGGTGCAGTGATGGGCAGCAAAGGGATTAAGGCGATTGTTGCCGATGACAAGGGCGTCATGAATATTACTTGTGTGGACGTCGAAGCTTATCGGGCTGGTGCCAAGAAGCTGGCGAATGCCTTGTTAGCGCATCCGGTTACCAGCCAGGCTCTGCCGGCTTATGGTACGAATGTATTGGTCAACATCCTGAGCGAAGCAGGCGGAATACCGACGCGCAATTTTACAGAAGGACGTTTTGAAGGAGCGAATGATATCGGTGGGGAAACGATGGCCGCTACGATTAAGGAACGCGGCGGAAAAGTCGGACATGGCTGCTCGCCGGGTTGCTTGATTCGTTGTTCACAGATTTACAAGGATAAAAAAGGTGAAGTGCTGACCGGCGGTTTTGAGTATGAAAGCGTTTGGTCGATGGGGGCTAATATCGGTGTCAACAATCTGGATGATATAGCTTTGATGAACCGGTTGTGTGATGACTATGGACTCGATACGATTGATGTTGGCGTAGCCCTTGGCGTGCTCATGGATGCCGGCCTTTTTAAGGCGGGGGACAGCAAAGCTGCGATTTCATTGATCGAGGAGATCGGTAAAGTTAGTCCGCTTGGCAGGATTATTGGTGCTGGGGCGGCCGTGGCTGGCAAAGTATTTGGTATGCGCCGCGTAGCAGTGGTAAAAGGGCAGGCTTTGCCTGCTTATGACCCCCGTGCTGTCAAAGGGCAGGGGGTAACCTATGCGACGACGCCGATGGGGGCTGACCATACGGCCGGCTATGCCGTAGCGACCAATATTTTGAATGTCGGTGGCAAATTGGATCCGCTAAGCGCGGAAGGACAGGTGGCCCTGTCGCGGAATTTGCAGATTGCTACGGCTTTTATTGACAGCACTGGTTTGTGTTTGTTTGTGGCGTTTGCCATATTGGACATTGCCGAAGGCATGGAAGGGATTGTGGAAATGTGCAATGCCCGCTATGGCTGGAACAAGTCGGTAGACGATTATCTGGAAATGGGAAAACAAGTGCTGCGCGACGAGCGACAGTTCAATAAAATGGCAGGTATTGCCGAAGGCTCCGATGATTTGCCGGATTTCTTCCGCTCAGAAAAATTGCCGCCGCATGATGTTGTATTTGACATAGGGAAAGAGGAACTGAATAAGGTTTTTGATTTTTAAGTTTGCAAGGAAAGCCTGGGTGGAATATTATTCCATCCAGGCCTATTTTCAACTTTAGCCTTATTGGCAATACGGGATATTTGCGTTTATACATTGTTTCAGCTACATATGTTTCTGGGAAATGAGGGGGTTCGATGGATTTTTTTGAGTGCATGGAATTTGGCAAGGCACAGGAATTGATCGATGATCGTTTGGGTAAAAATATTGTCGGAAGTGAACGGGTAGAATTACTGCTGGCGCTCGGACGCGTTACGGCGGAAGAAATCCGGGCGAGGGAAGACATGCCGCCGTTTGCCCGTTCGACGGTCGATGGCTATGCGGTGCGCAGTGCTGATACGTTTGGCGCCAATGATGCAGCGGCCGCCTTGTTTGAACTTATCGGTGAAATTGCGATGGGGCAAGCGGCAAGTATGGAAATTGTTCCGGGGACGGCAGTGGCTATTCCTACCGGAGGGATGCTGCCGCCGGGGGCTGATGCTGTGGTGATGCTGGAGTACGCGGAGCAGCCTGATGGACAGACACTTTTGGTTCAGCGAATGGTGGCGCCAAATGAAAATGTGATTGTCCGTGGCGAAGATATAGCTGCGGGGGCTCTGATTGTAAAGGCGGGGATACAGATTACGCCCCGGCATATTGGCATGCTGGCAGCCTGCGGCTGTCAGCAGCTTATGGTTCGGAAAAAAATAAAAGTGGCACTGATTTCGACTGGTGACGAACTGGTGGATATCAGTGAAATACCGGCGGTTGGTCAAATTAGGGATGTGAATAGTTATTCGTTAAGTGCATTGCTCACAGAAATGGGGTGTGCAGTGGAGCCATTTGGTATCATAAAAGACAGCTATGAACGTTTTCTGGATTGCCTGATGAAAGCAGTGGCTGATTGCCAGATGGTTGTGATATCCGGCGGCAGTTCAGTGGGGACGAAGGATTTCACAATTCCCGCTATACAGGCATTGCCCGGCCCGGGGATTATGATGCATGGTTTGGCTGTAAAGCCGGGAAAACCGACAATTTTTGCGATGACTGGGTCGGTGCCAATATTTGGTCTGCCGGGGCATCCTGTGGCGGCGTTTATGGTTTGCAGTCAACTCGTAGCGCGGGCGGTACAACGGTTGAATGGCATGCAGCCTGCAGACCATCCTAATAACGGCAGCCCTGCGGTGTTGTCCCGCAATATTGCTTCGGCGCCGGGCAGGGATGATTTTGTCAATGTCCGGCTTGTGCCGCAGGCGAATGGCTGTGCGGCAGAACCACTTATCGGGAAATCGGGTCTGCTCATGGTATTGATGCAATCGGACGGCGTGGTGCATATACCGGCCGGGAAGAGCGGCTTATATAAAGGGGAGACAGTGATTGTCCAGACGATGACAGCTGGTGCGGAAAGGTGAGGATGTGATTTTGAAGAAAAACAAAGCGTATCTGAATTGTCAGACAAGACAGGCAGCGCAGGATTTATGGTGGGAAAAATTATCCGACAGCGGCTTCTTCACCCGCCTGGTGATGGAGACGATTGATGCTGATGATGCACTGGGGCGGGTTACCGCTGCTTCTTTATATGCGCGGCAGTCGGTGCCGCATTATAATAGTTCGGCCATGGATGGAATTGCTGTCCGGGCCACAGATACCTTTGGTGCGCAGGAGACCGTTCCCCTGCAGCTTAATCTATTGCCGAAAAATGCGCCGTTTGTGGCGGGTGGATGTTATAGCGTTGATACCGGCGATGTGCTGCCGGCAGGGACAAATTCGGTTATTATGGTTGAAGATGTCGAGTTTGTCGACGGTTTGGCAGAAGTTACTGCCGCCGCCTCGCCGTGGCAGCATGTCCGCATTATTGGGGAAGATATTGTAAAAAATGAACTCATCGTTCCCGAACACCAGGTTATATCGCCGGTGGATATTGCTGCTTTGCTGCTGGCAGGGATGGAGAATGTACCCGTGCTGCAAAAAACCCGGGTGGCAATCATTCCTACAGGGGATGAAATCGTTGCTACCCGGCAAGAATTGAAACCGGGCTGTATTTTGGATGTGAATTCACATATGCTGGCAGCGGCAGTACGGGAATGGGGTGGGGTATCCCATCGCCACAGCATTGTCAGGGATGATCCGGCGGCACTGGAGAATGCTGTGCGGGAAGAATTACGCAATAGCGATATCGTTGTGATCAATGCTGGTACTTCTGCTGGAACGGAAGATTTTACCGCGGATGTTCTTGAAAAATTGGGCGAGCTTGTATTGCACGGTGTGTCGATAAAACCGGGAAAACCAGTGGTATTGGCTGTTTGCGATGGAAAACCGGTGATTGGTTTACCGGGGTATCCAGTTTCTGCCATGCTGACAGCGGAGTTGTTTCTTCGTGATATTATTCGGGAACGGCAAAAACTGCCCAAGAGCGAACCGGTTTCTTTGGAGACAACGGTAGTTAGGCAAATGCCATCTACCGTTGGCGTTGAAGAATATATTCGGGTTTCTGTGGGAAATGTGCAGGGAAGGCTGGTAGCTGCGCCGCTCAGCCGCGGTGCGGGGATGATATCTTCGTTGACGCAGGCACAAGGAATTATCAGTATACAGGAAGCTAGTACTGGACTAAATGCGGGGGCACGGGCACCGGTTCGATTGCTGCGGGATTGCCGCCCGGATCGCAATATTCTGGCGGTAGGTAGCCATGATTTGGCACTGGAACTGTTGGGCATTCATCTGCGAAGAAGCAACAGCCAAGTGTCCCTGTCCTGTGCCAATGTCGGCAGTATGGGCGGGATTATGGCCATTCGCAACAACGAAGCGCACATTGCCGGAATCCATTTACTAAGTGAAACAACGGGGAACTATAATGTTGAACAGGTGCAAAAATATTTGCCGAATATCGCTTGGCGCCTTGTTCACCTGGCGATGCGGCAGCAGGGGCTGATGGTAGCGAAGGGGAATCCCAAAAACATTCTTGGAATTAGTTGTCTGGCCCGTCCGGGAATTACGTTTATCAATCGGCAGCGTGGATCCGGCACACGGATGCTGCTCGATTATGAACTGAATAAATCAGGGATTTCCGGGCAGCGGATTGACGGTTATGAAAAAGAAGTCGGTACGCATATGACCGTGGCGGCATCCATTGCTTCCGGGACGGTTGATGCGGGTTTAGGTGTACTGGCAGCAGCAAAAGCATTGGATTTGGAATTTTTACCGTTGGCGTCCGAACAGTATGACCTGCTGATGAATTTTGCCCCGCATGATGAAAGAATGGCGATGATCATTCAAATTTTGCAGTCGGCGGCATTCCGAGCGGATGTAGAATTGTTGGGGGGGTATGATCTGAGCAATGCTGGAAAACTAATCGCTGTCGGTGGTGGTGGTACGGCACTGCTGGAGCCGTAAGGAGGCCATTTGATGAACAAAACAATTGAAGTGCGCTTTTTTATGTTTTTGTCCGATCTATACAAAGAACGCAAATGGGATAATCCCCTGCAGCTGGATATTGGTGAGACAATCAGTGGTACGGCTTTACTGGAAAAACTGCATGTGCCTTTGGAGCGGGTCGAGGTGCTGATGGTCAATGGCAAGGCGGTCTGTCCTGTATTAGCGAATATCCATGCCGGCGATCGGGTGGCGGTATTGCCGCCGGGAACTCCCGGTCCATACCGGATGATGCTGGGCTTCAGGAAAATGGAATGAAATTGCAGAAGAAATGAGGGATGGGTGTGCAATTGGAAATACGTCTGTATGCCACTCTGCGGCAGTATGCTCCGCCGGGATCTATTGCCGGTGTTTTTTCGCTGGAATTGCCGGAAGGCAAAACGGTAGATGCTTTAGCAGAAGCGATAGGGATTTGCCCGGACAAGGTTCATATGCGGATGGTCAACGGCATCGGTGTGGCGGGAAGCCATCACTTAAAGGACCATGACCGGGTGGGCTTGTTTCCTCCGGTAGGGGGTGGCTGAATGACAACGGCAGATTCTTTGGCACAATTGCAAGATGGCCGGATGCCGCAGCGCTATTTGCGCAATTTAGGAACCATTGGCATTGCCGGGCAGATACGACTTTTGCAGGCTAAGGTGGCTGTTGTCGGCGCCGGTGGATTAGGCGGACATGTGGTTGAATTATTAGCCCGTCAGGGCGTAGGTGAGCTGCTGATCATCGATGGCGACTCTTTTGCGCAGCACAATTGGAACCGTCAGATCCTTTCCACGGAAAAAAATTTGGGGATGAATAAAGCACTTGCGGCGGCTGAACGGGTAGCGGCAATCAATTCAGATACGCAGGTACAGGCTGTTTCCCGGATGCTAGAGCCTAAAGCAGCCGAAGCATGGCTTGGCGGTATGGATGTGATCGTAGATGCTCTGGATTCTTTCGCTGCCCGGCGTATGCTGTTGCAGGCAGCACAAAATCTGCGAATTCCGCTGGTACATGGGGCGATTGCCGGATTCACTGGGCAAGTTGCCACGATTTTACCGGATGAAAAAATCATGCCAGAGTTTTTAATCGGCGAGACGATGGCAACAAGCGGCGTAGAATTGCAGCTGGGAAATCCGGCGGCAACGCCAGCCATGGCAGCGGCTCTCCAATCCCAAGAAGTCGTTAAGCTGATCACCGGGGTGGGCGAGACGCTGAGAAGGCAAATTCTTTATTTCGATATGGAATACAATTTGTTTGAAAAAATACAGCTGAAGGAAAGGGTGTAATGCTGGATGCGTAAATATTTATGGATGGCTTTGAGTATAGCTATGCTTTTATTTTTTGCAGGGTGCGGTAGTCAGTCTGTCGATAAGGCAGCACTGCCGCCGGCAACAAAAGCCCCGACGAATGCGAACTTAATCCTGGCAACAACTACGAGCACGCAGGACAGCGGCCTGCTGGACGAATTGCTGCCGGCTTTTGAGAAAAAAACCGGTTATAAGGTGAAAACGGTTGCCGTTGGCACGGGACAAGCTTTGGCTATGGGGGAAAAAGGCGAGGCGGATGTATTGCTTGTCCATGCCCCGGAAGCGGAACGGAAGGTTGTGGAAGCTGGGGCAGCGATCAATCGGCGTTTGGTCATGCACAATGATTTTATATTGATCGGACCAGCGGCCGACGCGGCGAGGATCAAAGGGAAAACAACGCTGGATTCGTTGAAAGCGATTGCGGAGCAGGCAGCTCCCTTTATTTCACGGGGCGATGATTCGGGAACGCACAAGATGGAAGTTGGACTGTGGAAAGCAGCCGCTGTTAAGCCGGCAGCACCCTGGTATTTGGAAGCTGGAGCGGGGATGGGGCAGACATTGAAAATTGCTGACGAAAAATCCGGTTACACGTTAACGGATCGAGCGACGTATTTAGCCCAAAAGAAAAATATTAAGCTGGAAATTTTGGTGGAAGGCGATGCGAAATTATTAAATATATACCATGTTATGGAAGTCAATCCGGAAAAATTCGCGAAGGTGAATCATGAGGGCGCCATAGCATTCAGTGGATTTATGCTTTCACCAGAAGGCCAGTCGATTATTGCTTCTTTTGGCAAGGATAAATACGATCAAGCGCTGTTTTTTGCCGACGGCGGAAAAACAGAAAAAGACTTTGGCCTATAAAGGAGCAGGGTATGTTTGGGGACGGATTACTAGAAGCTTTGCAGTTGTTGATGAACTGGGACGATGAGATTGCGGAAGTTGTGAAAATGACGATTCAGGTGTCCGGCAGCGCTACCCTGGGCAGCGTCATTGTTGGTGTCCCTCTTGGGTTGTGGCTGGCGCTTCAAAATTTTAGGGGGAAACGCTTATTTACGGCTTTTGTGAATTTTGGTATGGGCTTGCCGCCAGTTGTCGTCGGGCTGTTTGTTAGTCTCTGCCTATGGCGGTATGGGCCTTTCGGCGATTTTGGACTGATGTATACACCGACAGCAATGATCATTGCGCAAACGATCATTGCCAGTCCTATCGTGGCGGGACTGAGTTTTGCCGCGATTTCGAGCATCAACCCCAAATTGCGCTTGCAGCTGATATCGCTGGGGGCGACGCCCTGGCAGGCGAGCCGCCTGCTGATTCGGGAAGCTCGGCTGGGGCTGCTGGCAGCCGTTATTGCGGGATTCGGCCGGGTGATTTCGGAAGTCGGCGCGGCGATGATGGTTGGTGGGAATATTAAAGGCCAGACGCGGGTGCTGACAACGACAACGGTGATGGAAGTTGGCAAAGGGAATTATGATACTGCTATTGCAGTTAGCCTGATCCTGTTGCTGGGCGCGTTCAGCGTGGTTTTTCTGCTGACCTGGTTGCAGCATAAAGGGAAGTGTGATCGGCTATGAAGGCAACTTTAGCAATGCAGGATATCGTGGTTAGACGGGGTCGATCCAAGGTTCTGCATATTGACACTTTTTCGATACAGCCGGGCGAGTTGGTAGCCTTGGTTGGGCCGAATGGCTCCGGCAAGAGCACGCTGTTGCAGACCATTAATTTGCTGCTGCCATTTCAAGGGGAAATGCGGTTGTTTGACGAAGTGACGGCTAAAGTTAACCAGGAAGTTTTGCGCCGCCGCTGTGCCATGGTATTTCAAGAAGCCTTGATGCTTGAGGGCAGCGTCTTTGATAACGTAGCCTGGCCTTTGCGGTTTCGCGGCTTTGCAGCGCCAACAATACGGCTTCGGGTGTATGAGGCTTTGGCGCTTTTTGGCTGTGCACACCTAGCCCAGAGGTCTGCTCAAAGGTTATCGGGGGGAGAGGCGCAAAGGGTTTGCATTGCCCGGGCACTGGTAACGGAACCAGAACTGCTTTTGCTCGATGAACCGTTTGCTTCTTTGGATGTAGCGATGCGAAGTGCCATGATGGAAAAAATCCGCACGATTGCACAAAGCAAAGGGATTACGGTACTATTGGTCAGCCACAATTTTTCGGATGTTCTCTATTTTGCCGAAAGGGCAGTGGCGTTATTTTCGGGGGGGATTTTGCAAGATGACAAACCGGAAATTCTGCTTCGGCGACCGGTTGATGAAAGAGTGGCTCGGCTGGTAGGCATGGATAATATTCTGCCTTGCCGAATAGAACGGGAAGGAGATCGCGATTTTGTGATTTTGAATGCTGGAATTCGCTTTGCATTTCCCGGGAATGGTGCGGTTTCACCATCATTTCTTTGCTTGCCGGGAGATGCGCTGCTGCTCAGCGGGGAGCCAAAGGTAAAACCGCATCATGCGGGGGTATTGTTTGAGGGGCTAATCGAACGGATCATTCCGGGGATTGCCAGTTGCTGTATCTTGCTTCGGTCGGGGGAACTGCTGCTGAGGGTTCGTTTGCCGCGAGAAAAAACAGAAGGCAAGCTTTGGCCGGGCGAACGCATGCAGGTGTGGTTTGATTTGGCAGATGCGCATTTTGTTTGATTGGGTGTTGGAAGCGTGATATTTGCCGGAAACAATGCGCCGGCAAGCTGCTGCGCATCATGATATAAAAGTAGTGAGAAACGCGCTGTAAGGGAGGCCTGTTGCAGCGGGTCTTAGAAACAACAAGGATAGAGGGTGGAAAATGCTGGATCAATATGGCAGAAAAATTGATTATATGAGAATTTCGGTTACCGAGCGCTGTAATCTTCGCTGCCGCTACTGTATGCCAGAAGCTGGAATTGAAAAGCAAGGCTGTAAAGATATGCTCAGTTATGAGGAAATTCTTCGCTTGTGCCGGATTTTTGTTGGGCTCGGCATCAGAAAGATCAAGATAACGGGTGGTGAACCATTGGTCCGGGTTGGCGTCTGCGGCTTGATCCGTAAAATCAAGCAGATTCCAGGGATCGAACAGGTCACATTGACAACCAACGGAGTTCTTTTAGCTGAACTGGCGGAAGATCTCATTGCAGCTGGCATTGATGGCATCAATATCAGCCTCGACACCGTAAATGAAGATAAGTTCAAGGAAATTACCCGCCACAGCGGTTTGAAGCGAGTCTTAGCGGGGATCCAGTGTTTGCTGGCGAAAAATTATCATAATATTAAAATCAATTGTGTGCCGCTAGCCGAAATTAATGGTGACCAAATTGCCGATATTGCAGCTTTTGCGAAAGATCAGCCGATTGCCGTACGGTTTATCGAATTGATGCCTGTCGGTTGCGGTACCGATTACACGGCAATTTCGCAAGAACAAGTCAGGCACATATTGGAAAGCACCTATGGCAAGCTGCAACCGTATGATGGCCAGTTGGGAAATGGACCGGCCGAATATTATGTTCTGCCACATTTTCAAGGAAAGATCGGCTTTATTAATGCGATCTCCCATAAGTTTTGCAACAGCTGCAATCGCATCAGGTTAACCGCTAACGGCTTTTTGAAGCTGTGTCTTCAGTACAGCTTGGGTGTTGATTTGAAAAGCCTCCTGCGCAGTCCAATGAGTGATGCTGCTTTGCAAAAACTGATAGAAAAACATATCTATGAAAAACCGCAGGAACATCATTTTCATGATGAAAGCGTTGCTGCTTTGCGTGATGTGCGCAAAATGTTTCAGGTGGGAGGCTGAAAATTTCTCGGGAGCATGGCACGGCCTTAACGGTTGAGTAAATGAAAAAAAACAGTATCCGGTCTTTATAAAAAAAGGGCCGAATACTGTTTTGTTTTTTATGGAGCATTTACAGGTGCTGTTATAGAAAAGCAGAGGGTCAGTTTTCAAAGAGCAGAATCTGTGATTTATCTATATTGAGTTGGAGATTGTCATCGATCTGTGAAAATGTTAAAATGTCTATTTTTTTCGATGTGGCGTTTTCCGCGTCTTGGGCAAAGCGAGACAGCTGCGTAAAGGTTTGGATTTTTCCCGGCTCGATAAGCAGATCAATATCGCTTTCGGGGGTTGCCTCGTTTCGGGCATAAGAGCCGAAGAGATAAATCGCCTTAATCCCATGATTTCTTGCAATGGGAATTATTTTTTCGGCAATTTGGTCAATGGTCATGCTGGACATAAAAATCGCCTCGTTTCTATTTTTTATCCAAACATTACAAAACAATGCACATCGACAATAAGTCTGTTATCGATTGTCCGACAGAGCTGCTATTCATAGAAGTATAGCAAATCTTATCATTTACATCAGCATAGATATTGGCAAAGAATTTACTAATATATGCTTTTCTACACGAAATCTCCAAATCCTGTAGTTTTTAGAAATTTAGAAAATTTTTCTGCAGTGTAGTGTGCTATAAAGAAACGGCTAGTGGCAGGTGAATAAAGGATTTTGCCGGAAAAAGGGGAATTTTATAAAAACGGCCTGTCTTGCAGTTGTGGGGTGGATATAATGGATAGGCCGAATGATTGATAAACGGTGTTCTTGGGAAAAATAGCAGCAATCGCTATGTATCAAGATGGCCGATTATCTGGCAGAAAATTTGAGGAGTGGATATAGATGCGGCTTGGCATTGCTGGTGCGGGGAAAATTGTAGAGGAATTTTTGTCTGCCAAAGATGAAGTGGAAAAATTAGCGGTTCAGGCGATTTATGCAAGAAACAATAAAAATGGAAAACTTGATGAAATTTGCAGGCAGTATTGTATTGCAGAAAAATACACGGAGTATGATGAAATGCTGCAAAGCGATAAAATTGATACGATTTACGTTGCAGTTGTCAATGATGTTCATTATGAATTTTGCAAAAAGGCGCTGCTGGCCGGAAAACATGTTATTTGTGAAAAGCCATTTACCGCCAACCTGCAACAGTTTGAAGAACTTTGTGAAATTGCCGCGGCAAAGAATTTGATGCTGCTGGAGGCAATTACTGTTTTGTATATGCCTTTTTACCATAAAATCCAGGAGCAACTGGCATCGCTTGGGAAAATCAAAATTGTCGAATGCAATTATTCGCAGTATTCAAGCCGCTATGCTGCCTTCAAGCGCGGCGAAATCCTGCCGGCCTTTGACGTGAACCGGGCGGGCGGGGCATTGATGGATTTAAATATTTACAATATCCATTTTGTGACGGATTTATTCGGCGCGCCGCAAACCGTACAGTATTATGCCAATATGGAAAAGGGGATTGATGTTTCCGGCATTTTGCTGCTGAGTTATCCGGATTTTCAATGCGTCTGCATCGGCGCAAAGGACTGTGCGGCGCCATTGAGTGCCAATATTCAGGGCGATGGCGGCTGCATTCATTTTGAACAGCCCATAAATGACTGCCGTAGTTTTCAGCGAATCCTGAATAAACAGCCTGCCGAAAGTTACGATTTTTCGGAAGCTCGGCATCGGCTGTATTATGAATTTGTCAAAATGGCCGAAATCATCGACGGCAAGAAGTATGAAGAGGCAGCGAAGCGCCTAGTGCACAGTCGTATTGCTCTGATGGTTTTGACGGATGCAAGAAAAAGTGCCGGAATTGTTTTTCCTGGCGATATTGCAGAATAAGTGCTATGCCGCCAACAATTGGTTGAAAAAAAGTGCTGTGTTGCAACAACGGCAACACAGCACTTTTGGTTTCGACAGTTTATTTGACCACGACTACCGGTACTTTTGCATACGTAACTAATTTCTGGGCAATGCTACCCAGAAGCAATCTGGTAAAACCGCTTTCGCCTCGAGACCCGGTGACAATCAGCTCGGCTCCGCTGGTGGCGCTGTATTCGAGCAGGGTTTCCGCCACATTGCCATCCAATACATGCGTTGAGATTGTTTGTCCCTGGGTTGCACATTCTGTCTGCAGTTGTTCGAGTTCAGCAACTTTCACTTTTTTTTGGCTTTCCTGTAAAGCGCTGATATCCATCCCCATATTGGGGATTTCATAGGAAACAGGAATTACCATGGGTGAGACTACGGTTACAACGTCAATGCTGCGGGCGGCCTCCTTTTGTGAAGCCAAAGCCCAGTTCAGAGCCCGGCGGCTGCATTCTGATCCATCATACGCGACCATGATCTTAGTAGCTGGCATAATTTTTTCCTCCTATGAAAAAATTTTCTTCTTTACTCATTATATCCCAGTTACTGTATTTTGAAAATAGGAAATATTCTTTTTATTTGTTGCGATTTAAAATAGGGAGGGGTATTCATGATCAACATCAGTGAGCAGGCAGGAGAATATATTCGCCAAAAGGGCGGATGTGTACACGTATTTTTATACGAACTGGTAGGAATTTGCTGTGGCAATGTAGATTTAGGTCCGACCGTGCGATTAGGCCTCCCGCTTAATCCGGAAAATTATTGTCTGCAGCCAAATAATCATGATGTGAAGCTATATATTCCGCGGGGGTTTTCCAGCCGCACGCCGTTGGCGATTAAAATAAAAACGGTACTTGGTATTCGGAGTCTCTATATGGATGGCTGGAAGGTATTTGGCCTTTAAGCATATTTGCCGCTATTGTCGGTCAGACACGCAAGGAATAACATCTGGAAATAATTAAAGGATTTTAGAAAAAAATATGGAAATTTATAGAAGGACATTTTTCCTAGAAGCCAATTTTTTTAGCGCAGTAAAAAATATGCTATACAAAATTAAAAAAACTAATTCTTTTGTGTTGCGGCTGCTATCAGATAAAACTTGCTATACAGCAAAGGAAAGTGAGATAAATAATTATGACGGAATGTATTGCGCGTCAACCAATATTTGATGCCAAGTTACGAATCTATGGCTATGAGTTATTGTATCGCAGCAATGAAGCTATGCCGATGAATGTTTTTACGCCTTGCGAGCCAGATCAGGCGACGTCCAGTGTACTGGTAAACAGCATGTTTCTCTTCGGCATAGAAAAACTAACCCATGGCAAATTAGCATTCGTCAACTTTTCGCGCAGCATGCTGGTCAGCGATGTGATGAGTTTTTTGCCTGAAAAACAAATCGTTGTCGAAGTATTGGAAACGGTAGAGCCGGATGCATTAACGCTGTCGGCTTGTGAAAGATTAAAAGCGGCTGGTTATAAAATAGTTCTGGATGATTTTGTGTATAACCAGAGAATGGAGCCGCTCATCGATATTGCCGATATCATAAAAATTGATTTTTTGACCAGCCCGGCTGAATACTGCGAAAGTATTACTAAACAACTGCGCAGAAACAAGAATATTGTGTTCCTTGCAGAAAAAGTGGAAACCTATGAACAGTATCATCAAGCAGTATCCTGGGGCTATACGCTTTTTCAGGGGTATTTTTTCTGCAAACCGTTGCTTTTGGATACGCGGGATATCCAAGGCAGCAAGCTGATCTATTTTAGGCTGCTGAAGGAATTAAACGATCCGGATGTTGGGATAAAAAGGATTGAAGAGATCATTCAAAAAGATCTGGCGTTGTCTTATAAAATCCTCAAGTATATCAATTCTGCAGCCCATGGTCTGGCTGCAAAAATCAGCTCGATCAAACAAGCTGTGACCATGCTTGGCAATGAGAAATTGAGTAAATTTGTTACCATCGTATTGCTAAAGGGCCTCGGGCAAGATAAACCAACAGAATTGGTGGTGACCGCGCTGATTCGCGGTCGCTTTGCTGAACTGATCGCAGCGGCAACTGGCCTTAAAGTGCAAAGCAGCGAAGCTTTTTTGATCGGCATGTTTTCTCTAATGGAAGCGATTCTTGATCAGCCAATGGATAAGATCTTAGGGGGGCTTCCCTTGGACGGAGCTATTTCCGGAGCCTTGCAGCGTCAGCCAGGAAAGCTGACATCAATTTTGGAAACGGTCATTGCCTATGAGCAAGGCGATTGGGCCAAATATGCAATCTTTTGCCAGGCTATTGAGTTGAACCATGCGTCTGCTAAAAAACTATATTTGGAAGCTGTTTCGTGGGCCTGCGGTTTTGAATAGCAGCTTGGCACGAGCAGCGAATGGATTCGATGTATCAGATGGATTGGAAAAGAGGCGGTTTGTATGAAATTAACGGTTTTAGTGGACAACAACACAATTATTGATAAATATTATTGCGGAGAACCGGCAGTTTCCTATTTTATCGAATGCGAAGGCCAGCGATTTTTATTTGATGCGGGGTATTCCGATGTTTTCAGTAAAAATGCCAAGGCAATGGGTATCGATCTTTTAGCTTTGGATGGGATCATTATTTCCCATGGGCACAATGATCATACTTGGGGCTTGGTTGAATTGCAGCGTCTCTATAGTGACACTGCGGCAAAACGGCCTAAGCTGATCGCGCATCCGGGAGCTTTCCAAAAAAAGCGTGAAAACGGGCTCGTGGTTGGATCCTTGCTTTCACCAGAGTCTTTGGCAGTGAATTTTTCCGTGCAGCTCAGCAAAACACCTGTAATGTTGACGGAAAATTTATTGTTTTTGGGTGAAATAGAGCGGCAAGATTCATTGGAAGTTATACAGCCACTAGGAGAAACATTTTGCGGGAATCATTGGCAGCCCGACTACGTGCTGGATGATTCGGCGCTCGTGTATAAATCGGCAAGAGGCTTGGTAATCATTACGGCCTGCTCTCATGCGGGTATATGCAATATCATTGAATATGCCAAAAAAGTATGCGGGGACAACCGGATCTATGATGTCATTGGCGGGTTTCATCTCCTGCAGCCGGATGCCGTGCGTTTAAGGATGACCATGGACTATTTTAAGAAAATACAACCGCATGCGATCTATGCCGCGCATTGTACAGACCTAAGATCTAAAATCAATTTGGCGAAAGTAGCTAATGTTCAGGAAGTTGGCGTGGGCTTAGAAATTGCGTATTGAAAAATTCAGCAGGGATTTTGTCCGTGTGCGGGGAAAGTTATACATAGGGATTTTAGCGGATGGTGTTTGTCGGTAAAAAAACGGCTTAGATGAGTTTTAAAATCATCTAAGCCGTTTTAGGAGTAGAAAGGATTCAGTTATGGCAGCCGTGTTCATGCTCATGGCAACAGTCACCGGAATCATGGAGGGATCCATTGAGCCATTGAAGTGCAGCTTCTTTTACATCGCCGGAGCACCCGCGCAGCACTTCAATACCAGTGCTTTTTAGTACATTTACGGCTCCTTCGCCCATATTGCCAGCAAGCATAAGGCTCACATTCATTTCTGCTAATGTGTGGGCAATATTGGATTTACAGCCGCAGCCGGCTGGTGAGGCAATGGTTTGTTGATCAACAATTTCTTTGTCCGCATTGATCGTGAAAATGGTAAAATACTCACAGTGGCCAAAGTGGTCATCAATTTGGTTTTGGCGCGATGGTAATGCGATTTTCATAAGAAAATTCCTCCAAATAAAATTTTTTGACATATGTTTATTGACATATGCTATTTATTCATTATAATACATAAACAACATATGTCAATAAACATATGAGAAAGGGGCTGAAAAATGCCAAGACCACGAAAATGTCGCAGGGTCTGCTGCCTGCCTGTTTGCAGCCGGTTTGGCCCGATGGATGTTATGACGGATTCCGCCCATTATATTCAGATGACGGTCGATGAATATGAAACGATACGGCTAATTGATTTAGAAGGACTGATGCAGGAGGAGTGTTCCCAGCGAATGAATGTTGCGCGAACGACGGTGCAGGCGATTTATAATGCCGCTAGAAGAAAACTTGCGGCATCTTTAGTCCAGGGGAAGATCCTGTACATTGAAGGTGGTGAGTATAAAATTTGCGAAGGGCAGCTTCATGGGAAAGGCTGTGGCAAAGAGAATTGTTGTAAACAGGTGAGTGATAGATGATTTGTCGTTTAGAAAATGCGCCTCGTTGGCGATTCGTAATGGATAAAAGGCACGACACAGCCGGGTGCAGTGGTTTTTGCAGCGGATGTTCGTGCCTTTTGTATGTGTTTATGTATGAATCGGTTGCCGTTTCCAGGCAAGTTTAAAAAAATTGGCAACAAGAGGCATTTTTCTGTTATACTATTTTTCATGAGATCATGAATGCTTTATATATTTTTTGGAATGGGTGGCGTAAGTATGGATGTAAATGTTACGGTTATTGGTACGGTATTTATGGATTGTAAAGGCAGCGCTGGGCAGCACTATAATCCACAGGGGCGCAATCTTGGCAACATTGAGTTTGTTCACGGCGGAGTCGCCCGTAATGTGGCGGAAAATTTAGCGAAGCTGGCTCTGCCGACAACGTTTGTTTCTTCAGTTGACAAAACTGCAATTGGTGAAGAGGTTTTACAGCGCTTGGCTGAATCTGGCGTAGATACCAAATATGTTGATGCTGTTGAGGGACGCGGCATGGGCATGTGGCTCGTTGTATTGGATGAACATGGCGATCTCGCCGGATCAATTTCACAGATGCCGCGGCTGGATGTTCTCGAAACGATGCTCGGCAGCAAGGGCAAAGCTTTTATTGCTAAAGCTTCGCATGTCGTTTTGGAACTTGATTTGAATGAGTCGATTACAAAAAAAGCTTTGGCTCTGGCGAAGGCCAATAAAAAACCGGTATATGGTATTCCAGGGAATTTAGATGTTATCTGTCATAATCTGGACATACTTACGGGGATGGATTGCTTTATTTGCAATGATATTGAGGCTGGCCGGCTACTTGGCACTGAATTTGCCAAACGGAGCGTGGAGGAAATGCAACAGGAACTGCGCCGCTTTGTCGAGCGCACGGGGCTGAAGGCTATGGTGATTACCCTGGGGAGTAAGGGCTCTATATATTATGATGCAGCCAATGGAATGAGTGGTTATCAGGATGTCTTTCCAGTTGAAATGGTCGATTCATCGGGAGCTGGCGATGCATTCTTTTCCGGTACGGTTATGGGTCTGATGCGGAATTTTTCTTTGGCACAGAGCGTAGTTTTTGGTTCTAAGATTGCTGCATGGACGATTGAAAGCCGGGAAAGCAATTGCCGCGATCTTGAGACGCGCATGCAGCAGGAGGCACTGTTTAACTGACTAGCGGTATGGCTATTTTCTGTTGGCATCCGTCGAGAAGGCGGCAGATATTTTACAAACAGGGCAGCCGCAGTTGCGCATTCGCAACATAGAAAAAGCCTGCCGGGGTAAAATTAATAGCCTGCAGAAGAATAGGATTTCTTCCGCAGGCTATCCAGCATGATCTTTATGATTTTGGTTTAAAACCACCCTGCTATTCGAAACACAAAAAAACGCGATCCAAATGGTCAACATAGTCTATCGTAACAAAATCATACGCTATAACTGTAGAACTACCATCATTAGCGTATCAGACAAGGCGTCTGACAAAGATATGATCGAGCGATAGTTCCTGGCAGAGGAAGCTATTCGAACTGCCTCGCGGTTTTGATGTCGACGGACATCTACGAACAACTTCGTCTATGTACATAATATAGCATAGACAAAATAAAAGCACAAAACATATTCAGAAAATTTTGTAAAACATTAGGCGTTTTCAGAAAATAATTTTTCGTTGCCGCTTTAGTCCGTTATTGCTAGTGATGAAAAAGGCTGCAGGATTGTTTGGAAAATTGTTTGTCAGACAAGGCTTGTGATTGGAATGTCGAGAGCGTATAATTTTTTGTGAAGCTTCTATTGTTTGGCAGAACAAGTGAATATTTGAATATTAGATAAGGCGGAATTTTATGGGAAACAAACAACAGGAATTTATTTGGGTGAAAAATGAGCACTTATCCGTGATGCCATTTACCTCATTGGAGCAGCGCATCGCTGCCAGTAAGCCGCACCTGCTAGCGGGTTTGCTGAAGTTGCGGGAAATCCTTGGTGAAGAAAGCTTTGAAAAATACATAAACCCATTGCATAATCTGTCGCGAAATGATACGGCGCTGCTCGTGTTGGCCGGGAGTGCTCACGCGCGCACCCATATTGTCAGGGAGTGCATTCCCGCCTTACAGGAGGCTTTTTCTGTAAGGGTTGTCCGTGTCATCGGCAAATAATGGTCACGGCAGTGCAACTGGTTAGCAGGAGTACAATCTTTTATACTGTTGCGGCTGTAAGTAAAAAACGAACAGATCATCTCCAACGGGAAAACTCAGTTGGGATTTCTGTTTGCAAGGAGGTACGCCATGCAAAAGCGAAATAGAAGAAAAACAGTACTGGAGGATTTGAAGAAAAATAACTCTGTAAATATTACGGAATTGGCAGAGCGGCTGGATGTGTCTTCTATGACAATTCGGCGAGACTTGCGGAAGCTGGCCGAGCAGGGACTGGTTACCTTGGTTCGGGATGGCGCTATACTGAATTCAGGCGCGGCCTCCATGTACAATGTGACGCTTCGGGAAAAAAAGGAGAAGACGGAAAAGAACCGCATTGGCCGGTTTTGTGCGGATTTGGTCAAGGAAGGCAGTGCGGTGTTTATTGACTGTGGGTCAACCGCTAAAAGCATTGCCGAAGCCCTGGTAACGAAAAAAAATATTGTGGTTATGACAAATTCTCTGCCGGTTATGAATATTCTTGCCAACAATAAAAATATTCGGCTCATTTCTGTTCCGGGTATATACGAGGAACAGAACAAGGGATTTTGGGGCGAATTGGCTTCGGAATTTATCCGTCGTTTCAAATTTGATATTGCTTTTATTGGTGCCTATGGGTTTGATGTCGAACGCGGCATAACCACGCCGGATGTGAGTGCTGCGCAAACGGAAGTTGCTTTTATGAAGCAGTCCCGCAAGAATGTCGTTGTCCTCGACCACACTAAACTCGGAGTTTCATCCTTAATTGCTGTGGGCCATTTGCAGGACATTAATTTGCTCGTCACGGATAAAGAAGCTTCCGAAAATGCCATCAAATGCATTCGGGAAGCCGGCATAGAAGTTTCCTTGGTATGATGAGGGGGCTTCTTTTTTTTAAAAATATCAGAACATTCAGAAAAGTGTTAAGCGGTTGTTAGCGGGAACCTTGTATTATGCTTTTGTAACAAAAAACGGGAATTAACTGGTCCGCGTGGCGAATACTTTGTCCTGAGTGATTGTACTGTCGCGAGCAAAGAGGTACCATAGCTGTAAAGGCAACTTTGGTAAGTTTAGAGACAGCGAAGAGGTGACCGTACAATGAATATTTTATTGGTTTCAGATGGCAACAGGAGCAAACAGCTTTTAAACAGGATGGAACGATATTTTTCAACTCCGGATATTCGTGCCGTCAATATTTTAGCCGGAGAAAAAGAGTTGTTGCAGCAATATCTGTCCGAGACTGCCGGCCGCTGTGTCATTTTGTGTGACAGTTTTGAGAGTAAAGCCTTTAAGGAGACAAGTACAATACTCAGGCAGTTTCATTTGAAGACGCAGGCCATGATGATAAGCGGCATGGATTTTTTGATGCTGTTTAAACTTTATGGCCTGGTGGACGGCATGGATTTCATTATGCTTAGGACGATATATGAGAGTGCTGCAAAAAATAATATAAAAATTTACCCCGAAAAGGATGATAATGATGCATAAGGCAATTTTTTTTGATATTGATGGGACATTGCTTGATGGGAGCAGCGGTATTTTTAAAATGAGTGCGGATACACGAAAGCATATTCGCTGGCTGCAAGAAAATGGTGATTTTGTCTTTCTGGCTTCTGGCCGTCCGTTTGCGTTTCTCTATGAAGATCTTTTACAATTCGGTTTTGATGGTTTTGTTTTAATGAATGGGGCTTGCATCAAGCTCCATGATACAGTAATTTATCGACAGCCGTTACCGGAAACCTACGTAAGAGAAGTCTGCCGGATATGCGAAGAACAACAGATAGAATACATTTTGGAAGGTGAGGAATATGTCTATCTCAATAAAAATTTTCACCGTCTGGATGCTTTTTATAGGAAATTCCAAATGCCGCGCCGCTATTTCCGGCAGGAATTTTCTTTGCCCGAAATAACCGGGGCAATATGCAAGATAGAGTTTTTGCCGTTAAATGAGGCCCAGCGTTCCCTGTGCAGAGGCTTTGTGACGGAGGAGATCGATTATATGGAAGATCCCAAATTGAATGCCCATTTTGAGCTCTATGCCAAGCGGATTTCTAAAGCGACAGGCATCTTGAAGACGCTGGAGTACCTTCATATCGATCAGAAGAACAGTTATGCATTCGGCGATGGGAAAAATGATATGGAAATGCTCAAGACGGTCCGACATAGCTTCGCCATGGGGAATGCCGCTGCCGAAGTGCAGGCAATAGCATCCCATATTGTCGCGTCGGTCTATGACGACGGTGTAGCCCGGGGCATTGAAAAATATATCCTCGCATAAATTGGTGGATGATAAGTTTTGTTAATATAAGCGAACAAACATTTAAGCGAACGCTCTGGCAGATGCTGGGGCGTTTTTTTTGTGTGAAGCATTGACAGGTATTTTTTAGAAAAATACGCTGAAAGCTAAAAATTTAAAAGGTTTTTCGTATAGCGATGGGGAAACTTATAGAAAACGTTGTTCCCTGGAAGTATGCGCGAGCACAGCTGGTCCGGTCTTGGCAAATAGAAATTGCAAGGTGTAGGAGGGTTATCATGACGGCTATTTTGGCTTCAGATAAATTGAAGTTTAAAGAAATCCTCAATTTCCCGCCGGTGGCGATTGATCGCGGCGAAGTGATCTTTATTACCGGTCGAAGCGGCAGCGGCAAGAGCACGCTGCTGAAAATGTTTAATGGGATTTACACGCCGGATGAAGGTGCTGTGTATTATAACGGCATAGACATCAGCGAGCTGGATACTTTGGCACTGCGCAAAGAGGTCTTGCTGGTCGCGCAGGGCGTATTCTTATTTTCTGGGACTATCCAGGATAATTTTGCCGCTTTTTATGATTACCGTGAGCTGCCGCCGCCGCAGGCGGAGATGATCGAACGCTTTTTACAGCTGTGCTGTATGAATTTCCCGCTCGCTGCCAGATGCAACACGATGTCCGGCGGCGAAAGGCAGCGGATTTATTTGGCAATTTGTCTTTCTTTTTGTCCGCAGGTGTTAATGCTGGATGAGCCGACATCCGCGTTGGACGCTGCGACGGCCAATCGTCTGCTGCAAAACTTGCGTGATTTTGCCAAAGATGCGGCGGTGACACTGCTGATTATCAGCCATGACCCAAGTTTGGCTGAAAAATACGGGGATCGTGTGATTGCTTTAGAGGGGGGAGCTTAATGAACGGGATCATTGAATTGAATTTGTTCCAGTTCGGCCTGGTTTATTTGCTGTTGCTGGTTATTTTGGCCATTATGAAGAAAAGCCGCATCAAGCAAACTCGCCTTTTATTGGTGGCCAGTTTGCGCATGACTGTGCAATTGGTGCTGGCCGGGTTGATCTTAACTTATATTTTTGGCAATCCGCAACCGATTTTTACGACGCTTTATGTTTGCGCTATGATTGGGTTTTCAATCCATCGGGTATTATCGAAAAATCCGACGCTCAACCGGCGTTTTAAATGGATTGTCGCGCTTTCGATTGCAGGAGCTGGGCTGTTGATTGAGCTGTTTTTCATCAAAGTCGTCATTGGCACTGCGATCTTTAATCCGCAATATGCAATTCCCCTGAGTGGCATGATTTTTGGCAATACGATGACAGGATTGAATCTGGGGCTGAAAAGCTTTACAGAAAGCATTGAAGCGGAAAAAAACAGGATTGAAACATTGCTCAATTTGGGCGTGCGGCCATCGAAAATTCTACTGCCTTTCGTCAATAATTCCTTGGAAACCGCCTTGCTGCCGACGATGAATTCGATGATCGGAATGGGTATTGTGTCGCTGCCGGGCATGATGACAGGGCAAATCTTGTCAGGAACACTTCCGGCTGTAGCGATTTTGTACCAGATAGCGATAATGATTGCCATCTGCACGGTGGTCTGTTTATCGGTGTTTTCTTCGCTTTATTGGGGTCATAAAACCTTATATAACCAGCGCAATCAGCTCTTGATTCCGGGCTGGTACAATTAGTTCATAAGGGTTAGAAGGGTTTCTGCGTTGTTTTTGCGAAAAAGTTATAATTGTTTATCGGTAAACGCAGGAAAATTAACAGGTTATAGCGAAATCGTAAATATACTGAAAATTACGATAATGCTGGAGGGGTATGATGTGATGTCAAATTTATATGATATGGCTAATATGCCGGGGTGTTGTGCGTCTTGTGAAAACCATGTGTGCTTTGATAAAACAGATCCGGAGCATCGGCGCTATGCTGCGGCTGTAGCGGATGATCCGGCTACCGGAAAACAGGAATGTCCATATTATTGTGTCAGTGAAGAGGAAGAAGATGCGTATTGATGGGGTGGAGTTATAAAGGAGGGGTAAAATGGCTGGAATAATGGAGCCCGAAATAAAAGCTATTTTTGAAGTTCTCTGCGCAGATGAAGAATTGTCCTGTGGTGACAGTCAGGAACTCACTTGCGGCGTCCAGGATTTTCAAAAACTTGCGCAAGACTGGTATGATTGCGGTTTTACTTCGCTGACCGTAAAAAGCTGGCTGGCTGCTCGCTGCTACTCCGCGATCGCTGCAAAACGGTTTGAGGAAGCGGGCTTAACGCCGGAACAGGCAGCTGAAACCACAGACAAGGGGCTGGGTGGTTATGTTGATACAATCGGCTATAAAGTTGCCAATCGGGATATGACGACGACAGAAGCGGTGGATGTTCTCGAAGACCTGCGGCAAAAAAAAGTTGCTCAGCAGACGGCACTGGAAGCTGAAGAAGGGGAATAGGATATTTCTTATGATGAAGTTTTATTTGGGAGGCGGAACAAATGTCAATTATTGAAATGATTGCTAATGGGAAAAGAAAGCATGCACAAGTAGGAAAAAATAAGGCGATTAAGAATGCAGCCTTGGGAGCGGCTGTGGGCGTGATTGTCGGCGCTGCCGGCGCAGCATTATTGACACCTAAGCCCGGCAAGGAAACACGGGCGGATATCTGCCAGGCTGCTCAGGAAATGCTGGATAAGGCAAAGAAAATCATCGAAAAAAAGCAGGCGGAAAGAGAGGTTCTCCAGTTGGAAAGCGCCACGGAGCCGGATCTTTTTGCGGATGGGGACGTCCAGAAATAATGTTTTTACGATAAAATAAATGGCCGGGCAGAATGCCCGGCCGGTG
>Ga0183099_1000276_pt1 | contig 41565 bp, 36 predicted proteins | sample Biomet1_FD_127788 | JGI IMG/M metagenome (GOLD analysis project Ga0183099, IMG submission 127788) | Microbial communities from bioreactor (seeded with anoxic lake sediment) at LBNL, California, USA - Biofuel metagenome 1 | ecosystem: Engineered > Bioreactor > Anaerobic > Unclassified ... | reverse complement strand
GCGAACTTCAATAGTTACAGTACCTTCTTCCTTAACAACCGGAGCAAGCATACCTTCCATAGCGGCCTTCACTTCTTCAATTGCATCGTAGATGATAGAGTACATACGGATATCAACACCTTCCTGTTCAGCAAATCTGCGTGCAGAAGCCGATGGACGTACCTGGAATCCAATGATAATTGCATTGGAAGCAGCAGCTAATGTCACATCTGATTCAGAAATCTGACCTACAGCCTTATGAAGAACGTTAACCTGAATCTGTTGAGTAGAAAGCTTGATCAATGAGTCGGACAATGCTTCGATAGAACCATCCACGTCACCCTTCACAATGATATTTAATTCCTGGAAGTTACCCAATGCAATACGACGTCCAACTTCATCCAAAGTAAGAAGTTTCTGAGTACGTAAGCCCTGTTCACGTTGTAACTGTTCACGTTTATTTGCAATTTCTCTAGCTTCCTGTTCTGTTTCAATTACATGGAAAGTATCACCCGCAGTTGGAGCACCATTCAAACCAAGAATCAATACCGGTTCAGATGGACCAGCTTGTTTTATACGTTGGTTACGTTCATTGAACATAGCTTTCACTTTACCGAAATTAGTTCCGGCAAGCACAATGTCACCCATCTTTATTGTTCCATTTGATACAAGAACTGTAGCTACATAACCACGTCCTTTGTCCAAAGTAGACTCAATAACAGAACCTGTTGCACGACGATCTGGGTTTGCTTTCAAGTCAAGCAATTCAGCTTCCAGCAATACTTTTTCCAATAATTCATGAACACCCATACCTTTTTTAGCAGAAATATCCTGAGACTGGTATTTACCACCCCATTCTTCCACTAAATAATTCATACCGGCCAATGTTTCTTTAATCTTTTCCGGATTTGAATTCGGTTTATCAACTTTGTTGATAGCAAAGACAATAGGAACACCTGCAGCTACCGCATGGTTAATAGCCTCTTTTGTCTGAGGCATTACATCATCATCAGCTGCAACAATAATAATTGCAATATCTGTAACCTTCGCACCACGAGCACGCATGGCAGTAAATGCCTCATGCCCCGGAGTATCGAGGAATGTTATTCTTCTTCCGTCTTCCAGCTTCACATTGTAAGCTCCGATGTGCTGTGTAATACCTCCGGCTTCACCAGCGATTACATTTGCCTTACGAATATAGTCAAGCAATGAAGTTTTACCATGGTCAACGTGTCCCATCACCGTAACGATAGGTGCACGTGGTTCCAAATCTTCTTCAGCATCCTCCTCTTCAGTAATAGCTTCAGATACATCAGCACTAACATATTCTGTTTTAAATCCAAATTCATCAGCCACGATATTAATCGTTTCAGCATCTAATCGTTGATTGATTGACACCATCATACCAATACTCATACAAGTACCAATAACCTGATTAACAGAAACGTCCATCATACTTGCCAGTTCGTTTGCTGTTACAAACTCTGTAAGTTTAAGAACTCTGCTTTCGGCCATTTCCTGATCATCAAGAGCTTGTTGACGATTAGAGACAGCATCACGTTTCTCTTTACGATATTTAGATGTTTTATTTTTACCCTTAGTGGTAAGACGAGCTAATGTTTCTTTAATCTGCTTTGCTACATCTTCATCGCTTACTTCCGCCTTTACTACAGGTTTCTTAAAACGACTACCACCACCACCTTGTGGACCTTTATTAAAAGGCTTGTTTCCTGCATGATGACTAGGAGCCGGTCTATTTGCTCTTTCACTGTTTGGAACAGGACGAGCCATATTAGAAGGAGTGCTAGGCACATTAGTAATGTCAACCTTCTCTTTATTTATACGACTGCGCTTTTTCTTCTTTTTATCTTCTTCAGCTTTATCTATAACCTTTACAGTCTTTTCATCATCCTTTCTTATCTCCTTGATAATAGCGTCTTTCATCACCTTCTTTTGCTCAGTACGCTGCTTATCTTTTTCTTCACGTTCTTTGCGCTTCTCCTCTTTAGACTTCTTTTTTGGACGGGTGGACTGGTTCAATGCCGCTAAGTCTATCTGACCAACTACATTGATTTTAGAGACAAAATCTGTGGTTTGATGAATTTTATATACGTCATCTCCTTCGGTTTTTTCCACTTGTTCAACCATTTCTTCCTTCTTTTCCTCTTTTAATTCAGATTTAGGCATATCTTTTTTAATCTCTACAGGTTTAGGAGTTTCTTTTTTCACAACTACTGCAGGTTTTTCTTCTTTAACAATCTGCGCCACTACTTTTTCAGCTTTAACTTCCTTAGCTTCAGCTACCGGAGTCTTTACTTCCTCTTTCTTAACTTCTTCCTTCTTTTCAGGAACAACAGGCTGAGGTTGAGGAATTTCAGCTGCCGGCTTAGGCACTTCAACAGGTTTTGGTTCAGCAACCGGTTGAGGAGCAACTGGTTGAGATACCACAGAAGGTTTTGGTTTTTCTACCACTTCTTCTTTTACCGGGGCTGGAGCAGGTTCAGTATGAGCCTTTTTATTCAATTGATCCAAATCAATTTTACCAACTTGCTTAAATTTTGGAATGACATCCTCGGGAACAGTAACTTTAATAACCTTTTCCGTTTTTTTCTGAGCTGGCTCTTCTTTTTTCTCCGATTCAAATCCATCAATAGAAATTGATGCTTTGTTCCGATCTTTATTTTGGCGTTCCTGAATAAATTTTTCCGATTCTATTCGCAAATTCTTATCTGTACTAAACTCTTTTACAAGTATAGCATACTGTTCTTCTGTGATTTTCGTATTCGGGTTTGCCTCTATAGAAAATCCTTTTTTTTGTAAGAACTCGACTACCGTCGTGATTCCCACATTCAAATCTCTTGTTACTTTGTTTAACCTAATCGTCATACTTTTTTTAATTGATAATTGAAAATGGATTATTGAAATAACAGAAGAATAAGTAAGAACTGATAACGGAACTGCATCTAATACATTCGGTTATCTATTCTCAACCCTCATTCATCAGTCTTCAAACTCCACTTTCAAAATGCGTAATACCTCATCCACCGTTTCTTCTTCCAAGTCGGTTTTCTCGATCAGCATTTCGCGTGGAGCACTAAGTACAGCTTTTGCTGTATCAAGGCCAATAGCTTTAATTGCATTGATCACCCACTCATCTATCTCGTCCTTAAACTCTTCCAGATAGATATCTTCATCCTCTGTAGCTGCATCCAATTCACGGAACACATCAATGGTGTATTCAGTTAACATACTGGCAAGTTTGATATTCATACCGCCTTTACCGATAGCAAGCGACACTTCTTCCGGTTTCAAGAAAACTTCTGCTTTCTTTTCTTCTTCATTCAAACGAATTGAAGAAACTTTTGCCGGACTTAAAGCACGCTGAATAAACAATGAAATATTTGATGTGTAATTAATTACATCAATATTTTCATTACGAAGTTCACGAACGATTCCATGAATACGACTTCCTTTTACGCCCACACAGGCTCCTACCGGGTCAATTCTTTCATCATAGGATTCAACAGCAATTTTTGCACGTTCACCAGGGATACGAGCAATTTTTTTAATTGTTATCAGTCCGTCGTTAATTTCCGGAACTTCCATTTCAAATAGTCTTTGCAGGAACAGAGGAGAGGTACGGGAAAGGATAATCTTCGGATTGTTGTTTTTATTATCAACACGGGCAACTACCGCACGGGCAGTTTCACCTTTCCGATAGAAATCACTTGGTATCTGTTCTGTCTTAGGCAATAATAGTTCATTGCCTTCATCATCAAGCAGCAGAATTTCTTTTTTCCATATCTGGTAAACTTCCGCATTGATGACAGTTCCTACCATATCAATATACTTAGCGTAAATACTATCTTTTTCAAGCTCAAGAATCTTAGAGGCAAGTGTCTGACGAAGGTTCAGAATAGCACGACGACCAAATTTAGCAAAAATAACTTCGTCTGTCACTTCTTCACCTACTTCATAAGAAGCATCTATTTTCTGAGCCTCTGTAAGTGATATTTGCATATTCGGATTAGTAAGATTCTCATCTTCAACTACCTCACGGTTACGCCATATCTCAAAATCTCCTTTATCCGGATTCACGATCACATCGTAATTTTCATCCGTGCCAAACATTTTCGCGATAACACTACGGAAAGACTCCTCGAGTACACTTACCATAGTTGTTCTATCAATATTCTTCAGATCTTTAAATTCCGAAAATGTATCAATCAAGCTGATTGTTTCCTCTTTCTTGGCCATAATTATTTAAAACTAATTAAGTATTTAGTATATTTTATTTCATCGTATGCAAAGCAGATGTCTTCATCTACCAATTTAGGTCGTTTTTCTCCTTCAACCTTTGCTTTCTTTTGCACAGTCACAACAAACTTTTCCTCATCCACATCTTTCAGAACTCCGGTAAGCTTGACACCGCGCTTGGTCAGGACTTCAACATCACAGCCAATGTGTATGTAATACTGCTGTACCACTTTAAAAGGTTGTCCTATTCCGGCAGATCCTACTTCAAGTTCATAATCCTCTTCCTCTCGGTTTAGCTTTGATTCTATAAACTTGCTCAACTCCACACAATCTTCAATCCAAACGCCTTCTGCATGGTCTATTTCCACAAGAATTCTGTCATCTGGAGACACATTCACATCTACCACAAAATACTCTTTACCTTGAAGCCATTCTTCAACAAGCTGACTTACAGTACTTTTTTCTATCATTGGTTCACTATTAAGAACAAAAAAAGGGCTTTAATCGCCCCTCACCATTCATCCATTTCGACCGCAAAGATACGAATAATCCCTTCATAAGCAAAATATTAGAACTATTTTATTTTATTATACCAGTAATTTCTGCTATTATATCTTAAAAATAAACTTTTGATCTGAATAAAAAGGATTTATAGCATCAAAAATCGGTAGTATGGTTCTTAAGCGCGCCACGCAGCTCCATCGATTTTCCTTGGGTCAGCTGGTCAAGAATGGCCCAGAATTTATCGCTGTGATTCATCTCTTTGGTATGAGCCAGTTCATGAAGCAGCACATAGTCGACAAGATGAGAAGGCAGCAGTAACAGGTAATAAGAAAGATTGATATTTTTGCTGGAAGAGCAACTTCCCCACCGTCCCTGACTGGAGTTTATTTTCAATGACTCATAAGGCAATTTATGTTGTTTGGAAAGACTATCAATCAGAGAAGGCAGAATAATTTTTGCGTTCTTCCGGAGAGCTTCCTCGATCACTTTACGTAACCATGCCTGTAATTCTTCATCCTCGAAATCTGCCGTAGGCGGACAAATGATTTTAGTCTCTCCTAGTTCAGAATGAGCCAGAAAATTATTCTGCTTGCCACTTACCAGAGACAGCTTAAAGAACTCTGCATCAATTTTATAGTCTAGATTTATCCGCTTACGTTCTACTTTCTTTTTAGAATGGAGCAATTTCACTCTGAATTTTTCAATTGCAGTATGCACCTCTTTCATTTCGGCCCCTCGGGGAACAGTAATATAAAGAGCCTCCGGACGGGTGCGCAGCACAATGCGACGAGCACGAACGTTTTCGCGTATAATAATTTTGCCTAATTCTTTATCTGAAAATTCTTTTTCTACCATGTTTACTTATTGATGAAGCAAAGATAGGCAATCTTTGGAAAAAGAAAATGTTTCGAATGATAAAAGCTGATGTTAAAACCGAACAGTATGTTCGTTAACGGACAACTTTAATAGTTTATAAAGCGTTATAAACGTGGCACATACCTTTATGGCACAACGTTTGAAATATTCATTTATGAAATTTATTTTGAGACTTTGCAACTATTTTGAAAGTATATACGTCTAACAGATATAAAACAATTTAATTCTCTACTAATATGAATAGAACAATAAAAAAAATCAGTGGATTGGCAGTACTATTAGCTTTAATTACTTTAAATACTAGTTGTTCACTAGCCAAACGTATAAAAGCAAACGGCAATTATATTACTAAGGAAATAAATGTGGCAAACTTTGATGGCATCAAGCTACAAGGAAGCGAAGACATTCTTTATTCTCAAAGCACAGACGGAAAAAGCAGCGTTAAAATTTACGCATCCGACAATGTTATTGACCTGTATGATATAAGGGTGGAAAACGGAATCTTGATTGTGAGCCAGAAGAAGAATGTAACCATATTCAGTTTCGGAGATAAAGATGCTGTAAAAGTTATCGTATCCAATCCTACTCTTAATAGTTTGAAGGTACAAGGATCGGGTGATATTATTCTTAAAACCGCTATTAAATCAGGTAAGCTGGATGTTTGCGTACAAGGTTCGGGAGACATAAAGGGATCAGGACTTTATTGCAGTGAGTTATACACCACCATACAAGGTTCGGGAGATTTGAAATTAGAAAATATTAGTAGCGGAAATGTGGATGCAACCGTACAAGGTTCGGGAGATATTGCTCTGAGCGGTGCTGCAAAAATAGTTTCTTTAAAGACTCAAGGATCTGGAGATATTAATGCTGCAAACCTTAAAGGGCAAGATGTTATAGCTACGACTCAAGGCTCCGGCGATATATCTTGCTATGCTACAGGAAATTTAAAGGCTAGAATAAGCGGAAGCGGTGACATTTCTTACAGAGGGAAACCTAATATAGACTTTCCACAGGAGAAAAAATTGAATAGAATTGATTAGTTTTCTTTTTTATAAACCAATGGCAGACTTCTTCCCAAGAGTGGACAAAGAAGTCTGCTTTTTTGTATCACGCTCCCCACCTTTTTTTTAAGCAACATGATCCTTGCTTAAGTTTCATTCAAACCGTTCTTTAGTTAATTCATAAAGGGAGCTTAGCTGTTTATTAAGGAAGAGTTATGCACTAGAAGTACACTAAATACAATTATAGAGTACACATTATATAATTTAGCTCTAGCCCTTATTTAATTATGCCTTAAACCGACCTAACAAGTATTGGCGACAAACAGGCTTAGGTTCCTTTATCTATTTCTTAGAAAGACTAAAAGAGTTTATAAAGATTGCGACCAACTAATTTTAAAAGATTGGAGAAAGTGAAAAACACTTGGATAATAAAAAATCGCTCACTACATTTGTCAGAAAAGAAATACCCGAAATATGAAAAACCGTAGTCGTTTACTTCAGGATGGAACACCTGGTGCAGGAAATGTCCTTTACTGGATGAGCAGAGAACAAAGGATCTCTAATAATGCTGGACTAATCTTTGCCTCATATATTGCCAAAGAGAGCGGAAAACCGTTGGAAGTTCTTTTTGTTATTGACGACACCTATCCCAACGCCAACCTACGCAGTTTTTCATTCATGACTGAAGGTTTGCAGGAAGTGAAGATACAACTGGAATCTTTAGGCATTCCCTTCTATCTTAGATTAGGGAAGATTCCGGAAAAAGTAACAGAGCATATCAATCTTCACAAGAATCTTATCGTAGTAATGGATTTCAGCCCTCTCCGCCATGCCCTTTCCTGGAAAACCCAACTGCTGGCATCCGTTTCTGTTCCTGTTTATGAAGTAGACGGACATAATATCGTTCCTTGCTGGATTGCATCAGACAAACAGGAGTACGCAGCCCGCACTTTCCGTCCAAAGATTAACCGTCATTTGGTTGATTATCTATATCCATTGCCAGAAAAGGAAACTCTGAAACAAGAGCACTCTTTTGAACCGGAAGCCATAGATTGGAAAACCATTCTATCTTTTCCGAATATTGACCGAAGCATTTCTCCAACCAATAAACCAACAGGAGAAAAAGCTGCACGTAATACTTTGCAAACGTTTATTAATGAGCGGATAAAGGATTATGCCGTGGAACGAAACCATATCAGAGTAAATGGATGTTCCGAACTTTCACCTTATATCCACTTCGGACAAATTTCCGCACTGGAGGTTGCTTTGGAAGTAATAAAACAATCTCCGGCTGATGAAAATAGAGAAGTGTTTCTGGAGCAACTGATTGTACGCAGAGAGCTGGCCGAGAATTTTTGTTATTACAACTCAAACTATGACTCATTCAAAGGCTTTCCCTCGTGGGCACAAAAATCTCTTTTGGAACACCAAAGCGATGTGCGGGAATATCTTTATTCTCTCTCTGAATTTGAGCAGGCGCAAACACATGATATTTTGTGGAATGAAGCACAAAACACATTAGTACAAAGCGGAACTATGCACAATTATTTAAGAATGTACTGGGGAAAGAAAATATTGGAATGGTCGGCCACGGCAGAAGAAGCCATGCAAACGGCCGTTTACTTGAATGACAAATATCAGTTAGACGGCAGAGATCCCAACGGATACACCGGATGCGCCTGGTGTATTGGCGGTGTTCATGATCGTCCTTGGTTCCGACATCCTATCTTTGGGAATGTGCGATATATGGGTTCTAAGAAATTAAAATAATCCTGTACAAGCTCAGCATTCATATTTCCAAGCTAAAATTGAAAACAAAATTAGTTAATAATGTTCGAAAACGTTAGGGATGAAGCCTTTTCGTGTGGGTTCAGTTAGGGATGTCGATTCATCCCTAACGAGATATTTTATTACTATTCAATAAGTTGCATTAAAAAGTGAGGGAGTGAGGGATGATTTTCATTTTTTGTGTATAAATTCAGTTTTAGTACACCTACCTCCTAAAATAATAAAAGGGTTACTGACCAACAGTAACCCGTTTTATTTGAAGTTAGTTATTTATGAAATTTTGAGAGAATTGAAACTTCACAGCTTCATCAATTGTTTTGTTTTAATTAAGCACTAAACTATTACAGTTATATAGTAAATGAAAAATAACATTTTAATTATGAGTGTTTGGGCTCCATTGATTTTGCCAATCTGTCTATAAAGTCCCTACTCATGTTTCCGGTAAAATTTATAATCGTAAAGTTATCATCTTGACGCATTAACATTACCAATTCAATAATTGCATTTCTTTTTTTCCTCACCATGATCTGAAAATTTTCAGACTTATCCTCAAATGTAAGAAATGACTCAAACCGACCAGAATTCTTTTCAAGAATGCTTAAAGCTTCTTTGTAATATTTTTGTCCATTACCTTGTGAAGTAAGCATCTGCATGCTCTTCAGCTTAGATATCATATCCATCATTTGCTCTTCATTTTCCAGATTCAGATCCAGAACCTTCTGCATCATCTTTGGACTAATGGTTACGCAAGTCAGGTTATTGTCAGGCTTATGACTCTCTAAAAAACGAGAAGCAAAATCTTGTGCGCAAACCCAAACAGATACTAGACTAAAACACAGTATAAAAAGAACTCTTTTCATTATTATTCCGTAACAGTAACCGAATCTTTATTGCTCTTAGCGTTAATAATACTATCTGACGACAACTGAGCATGAGATTTGTTAATACTTTCGGATACTTTCATCAATGCAGATGACACTTGTTCGTAAGCCATTTGCGGGTCTTTGTATGTATCCTTATATGTTTCGTAATTATAATCCAAATTATCTTCAGCAAAGAATGAGCGTTGAGCAACATTCCCTAAAGTAATGACAAACGCTACCATTGCTGCAGCTCTCATAAGTGGCATAAAACGACTAGCAATTGTAAGATGTCTTGCTTTTACCACCGGAGTTTCTATTGCAGCCAGAACCTTTTCATCAAAGTCCGCGCTTAATTTAACTTCCTGCTGTGTCTGCTGATAAACAAACACCTCTCTGTATGGAAGTAAATGAGCCGGGATCTCTTCCTGAGAAAAGAAAGAACGCAATATCTGCTCTTCCAAAAGGGAAGTCTCGCATTGCCAGTATCTTTCAATCAGCTGTTCTATATACTTATAATCCATAATTTTCTATGTCTGTGTACCGTTGTTTTATCTTTTGTCGTGCCCTGAAAAGATTCACTTTAACCTGTTCCTCCGTCAGTTGCAAAACATTTGATATTTCTTTATAACTTTCGCCTTCTATATCCCGAAGTTGCATGATTACTCTTTGCTTCTCGGGTAGTTCATTAATCAACTGATGAATAAGTTTCATTCTCTCCTCGTTCACTAATTGATCATAAGGTCCAGATGCTATAACCGTTTGTTCCAGTTCCGGGGTTAATTCCAAGTTCTGAGCTTCTTTCTTCTGACTTCGGTCAATGGCTAAGTTTCTGCAAACAGTTAAACAATAAGCCTCAATCGATTCCAGTTGTGACCACTCATCACGTTTATTCCAGACCCGAACCATGGTATCCTGAACTACATCTTCTGCCTCAGCCCTATCGAAGGTTATTCTAAGTGCAATCCGAAAGAGTTTATCTTTCAGTGGCAGTATGTCGTTACGGAAGCTGATTTCTTGCATCTCTATAAATAATGACGGGTGAGGATATAAAAAGTTACAGGCAGACAGAAAAAAAATTGAATTATTTTATAATGCGTGTACCTTCATTCTTATTAATCGCTGATGATAAGGTAATTACAACTTGTGATACACCAGCATTAATTGCAGAAAAAGAATTTTCTAACTTAGGAATCATCCCTCCTTGAATAACTCCCTGAGCTACATAAGCATCAAATTCGGCACGAGTTATCTGAGGAATCACACTATTATCATCGGTTTCATCTCTAAGGACTCCCCTCTTTTCAAAACAATAAACTAACGTCACATCAAAAATTTCGGCCAGCGCTTTGGCTGTTTCTCCGGCAATGGTATCCGCATTGGTATTAAGCATATTTCCATTACCATCATGTGTAAGTGGAGCCATCACCGGAACAATTCCTTTTTGAATTAATTCTCCCAGAATAGTAGCATCTACTTGTTCCACATCTCCCACAAATCCATAATCAACTTCTTTGACCGGGCGTTTCACAGAACGAATAACGTTCATATCAGCACCTGTAAGTCCCAAAGCATTGATTCCTCTGGCCTGAAGTCCAGCCACAATATTCTTGTTAACCAGTCCACCATACACCATTGTTACCACTTTAAGTGTTTCTGCATCAGTAATGCGGCGGCCATTAACCATTTTACTTTCAATTCCCAGCAGGGAAGCGATCTTTGTAGCCGATCGCCCTCCACCGTGAATTAGTATTTTATTTCCTTGTATAGCGGCAAAGTCATTCAAAAGCTGACCTAAAGTATCCTCTTCTTCAACAACCTTACCTCCTACTTTAATTATAATAAGCTTCTCTTTCATGACTATTCTAAATAAGTATATCCATAAAGACCAGAACGATAGTTGGACAGGAATTCTTTTCCTTCTTCCACAGAGATACGACCGTTCTTCACAGAAGATGTTACCCATGTTTCAAGTGTACGAACAAGCTTCTTTGGGCTGTATTGAACATAGTCCAATACCTCGGCCACAGTTTCACCATCAATAATCTGATCAATGCTATACCCTTTTTCATTCACAGTAATATGAACTGCGTTCGTATCACCAAACAGATTATGTAAATCACCCAGAATCTCCTGATAAGCCCCAACTAGGAAGACACCCATGTAATAAGGTTCTTTTGCCTTCAGGCTATGAACAGGAAGGTAGTGTGACACATTGCGGGTAGAAATAAAATTATCAATTTTTCCATCAGAGTCACAGGTTATATCCTGAAGGGTGGCAGAACGATCAGGTTTGTCATCCAAGCGCTGTATAGGCATAATCGGGAATATCTGATCAATGGCCCATGAATCCGGAAGAGACTGGAACAATGAGAAATTGCAGAAATATTTATCCGCCAGTAATTTGGACAACAATCGGAATTCATCTGGCGCATGTTTTATTCCTGAAGCAATCTGATTAATCTCCCTGGTAATAGACCAGAATAACCTCTCAATCTGAGCACGGGTTTTCAAGTCCACAATTCCGTGACTAAACAAGTCAAGTGCTTCTTCACGAATCTGTTGAGCATCGTGCCATGCCTCAAGCATCTTATTTTGATTCAATGTATCCCAGATAGAATAAAGTTCCTTTAACAATTCATGATCATCTTCATTCACCACCTCGTCATCATCCCATTCAGGAAGAGAGGCTGTTTCCAAAACTTCAAATATCAGCACTGAGTGATGAGCAGTCAAAGAACGTCCCGACTCTGTTATTATATTAGGATGAGGAATATTGTTCTTGTCGGCAGCATCTACTAATGTAGAGATAGAGTCGTTTACGTACTCCTGAATAGAATAGTTCACGCTACTCTCGCTATTAGAAGAACGAGTTCCATCATAATCTACACCCAGTCCGCCACCAATGTCTACAAACTCCACATTAAAGCCCATAGAGTGCAATTGTACATAGAACTGAGAAGCTTCACGCAAAGCAGTCTTTATACGACGTATTTTTGTAACCTGACTTCCAATATGGAAATGGATCAGTTTCAAGCAATTTTTCAGGTCTTTTTTCTCAAGGAAGTCCAAAGCCTCCAACAGTTCACTGGAAGTAAGTCCAAACTTACTGGCATCGCCACCAGAGTCCTCCCATTTACCGCTACCGGAGGATGCCAATTTAATACGAATACCAATATTAGGCATCACATTAAGTCGCTTGGCAACCTTAGCAATTAGTTTCAGTTCATTGAGTTTTTCTACTACCAGAAAAATTCTTTTTCCCATCTTCTGAGCTAAAAGAGCCAGCTCTATATAACTTTCGTCTTTATATCCATTGCAAATAATTAAAGAGTCAGAATCTGTATTAATGGCAATCACAGCATGCAGTTCAGGTTTAGAGCCGGCTTCCAGTCCTAAATTGAATTTCTTTCCATGGCTGATAATTTCCTCTACAACCGGACGCATTTGATTTACTTTGATAGGATAAATTATAAAGTTCTGCCCTTTATAACCATATTCCTCTGATGCAATCTGAAAACATTTTGCAGTTTTTTCAATCCGGTTATCCAAAATATCCGGAAAGCGCAATAACATTGGAGCTGAAACGTCTCTCAGTTGCAATTCATCAACAAGTTCCTTTAAGTCGACAGCTACTCCGTCCTTTCTTGGGGTAACCACTACATGACCTTTGTCATTGATACCAAAGTACGAGGTTCCCCAACCTGTAATGTTGTAAAGTTCCTCTGAATCTTCAATACGCCATTTTCTCATCTTCTAATCTTATACTATTTTATGTAAGTTATTAATAGCGCAAAAGTACTCATAAATCTATAGTTTACAATCAGTAAGAAGCATCTTTTTACAAAATACAACCGTTTCTTAATATAAATAAAACAAAATACACCTCTTTTGTATAAATATAGTTCATACAGCAGTGATTGAAACAAAAATAAAAAGGGACTGTTTAGGTTTCAAATTTGAGAATAAGATAATCTAAGAAGCTCTTGATTTGGATGTTAAAAGCCGATTATGTTTTAGAACGAAAATATTGATAATGCTCGAAGCAGAATTTGGGAAAAGGAACTATTGGATCAGTTCATCCAATAAGCAACTTATCTCACTTACATTGGATTTTAACTTACTGCCACAAAGGACGAGGATTGCAAAAAACAGGAGATTGAGCTTATATTGGACAAATATACTGAGATCTGTTTCTCTGAAAGGTTAGAACTTCCAAAAAGTTATTTGCATTGTCTAACAGGATTTTACAAATACAAAAGAAGACATTAAAGCTCCAAAAGATTTCTTAATCTGGAAACAGACGATTTGATCTGATATATATCCTCCAGCTCATCAGCATCAAAAACATATTTGGCTTTAGAGTAAAATGGTTTACGCTCTTCCAAGGTATGAACAATAAAAGCCCTTAGTTCCTCATTGCTCTTCCCCTGCAAAACAGGACGGGAGTGACTTGCTAATTTTAGGCGACAAAACAGTACATCCGGACTGACATTCAAAAAGACAGTACTTCCCTGTTGATTCATAAAGTCCATATTATCATAAAAGCAAGGAGCACCTCCTCCGGTTGAGATGACAACATTTTCAAATTCAGCAATTTCATGAAGTATTTGCCGTTCCAGTTCTCTGAAACCTTGTTCACCTCTCTCTGCAAAGATCTCCTGCACCGTTTTGTGAAAGCGTTCTTCAATATACCAATCCTGATCAACAAAAGACAAATTCATCTCTTTTGCAAATGCCTTTCCAAGAGTTGTTTTTCCCGCCCCCATATATCCGATTAAGAAAATCCGAGTCATTGCTATTCTATTTTAATATTTAAGCTGCAAAGATAAAATTAAAAGGAAGAACTATTCCGTCTGTGGAGATGTTTTTTATCTTTGCAAAAGAAACCATCTACTAAAAAGAATAATTATGCTCAAAAAATTAATGCTTATGGGTATTTCTGCCTTAATACTCTCATCCTTCACCTCAAAAGAACGCATTCAGGAAAAAGCTAAAAACAACAACCTTTATCTGCTTATCGGCACCTATACTTCGGGAACAAGTAAAGGTATCTACGTTTACCGATTCAATACAGTGACCGGAGAAGCAAACTATGTTAGTGAGATCAGCGGTCTGTCAAATCCCTCCTATCTGAATCTCTCAAGTGATGAGAAATTTGTTTATTCTGTGGGCGAGAATGAAGCTGATGGTGGATTGGCTTATGCTCTTTCCTTTGATAAAAAGAATGGGAAACTGACATATCTCAATGCCCAGCAAACACATGGAGGTTCTCCCTGCTACATTAATATTGATCCCAAAGGACAATATGTAATTACAGCAAATTATACAGGAGGAAATGTTTCGGTCTTTAAAATAAAGGAAGATGGCACAATACTTCCTGCCAGTCAGGTGATTGCGTTTGACAAAAAAGACAGCAAAGAGCCTCAGCCTGTTTCTCATTTACACTGCGTAGCTTTTACACCTGAAGGAAAGTATCTCTTAGCCGACGACCTTGGAAAAGACAAAGTACATAAGTTCAATCTGCATTATGCTGAAAAGGACGATAACTCCGGCCAGTTCTTACAAGCAGGTGAGCCAGCAGCTTTTAATGTAGAAAAAGGGTCCGGTCCAAGACACATTACTTTCCACCCGAATAAAAAATTTGCATATTTAATTAATGAATTATCTGGCCAGGTTATTGTCTTTCAGTATAAAAATGGATTATTAAAAGACATCCAATACATTGCATCTGATACAACTCAGGGAACAGTGAAAAAGGGAAGTGCAGATATTCATCTTACTCCTGACGGCAAATTCCTATATGCTTCTAACCGATTAAAAGCAGATGGTATTGCTATATTTAAAGTGAATCAACTGAATGGCAAACTCACAAAAATAGGATATCAATTTACAGGAATTCACCCTCGTAATTTTATAATTACGCCCAACGGTAAATTATTACTGGTTGCATGCAAGAACAGCAATGTAATCCAGATTTTCAGAATCAATTATAAAAATGGCCTGCTTGAAGATACAGGCAAAAAGATTGAGCTTGACAAGCCTGTTTGTCTGAAGTTTGCAAGTATGAAATAGAATATTCAGGCATAACTATATAAGTTTATTACATAAAAAATCGGGGATACCATATTTATGGTATTCCCAGTTAATACATTTCAAAGTACCTTTGCAGATGAAAAATCCTTTATAAACCGCAAAATAAAATATTCATTTAATATTTAGCGGGCACTAATGACTTAGAATATAAAAGAATAAAGCAACCAGACAACTCCACTGAATTATTATGAAGCATCTATATATACTAATTTTTATATTAATATACTCCCCTTCAATTCTGTTCTCTCAGAATAAAACAGGAGATATTATCAATGAACAGTATGCCAAAGTGCTTATGAATAAAAATGATGGTGAAATATTAAAAGACTTAGGACAGCATTCTTTAAATATTTCAGACTTTAATCATGCCGTTCTATATTCAAAGAAGTTAATGGAGTTAGGAGAGAAAACAGGAAATGAAAATTATCAAATGTATGGTTCTGTTTATCTGGGACAAGCTCTAATGATGAAGGGATATAAACATTCAGCTAAAGTTTATTTGGAAAGATCTCAGAAATTAGCTTTGAAACTAAAGAATGATTCCGTACTTTCTTCTGTATACAATGGTCTTGGACTCTATGCCGTAAATATAGAAAGTGATTATTATAGTTCTATCTCTTATTACATGAAAGGAATAAAATCGGCTAAACGTTCAAAATACAAAAGGTTATATTCAATATTATTATGTAACATGGGAGAAGTATATTACTTAAAGAAAGACACAACAGGTTTAAAGTATACTTTAGAGTGTTATGAACTAGGACATAAGCAAAATGACCCTTTTATTATTTATGCCGGAGCTGTTAATACTTCGCAAATATATTTTTTAAAGAAAAAATACGATAAGGTGCTTATGTATTTAAGGGAAGCTGAATTTCTTATGGATAAGAATAAATTCTATGATCAAACAAATGTATATACTCTTTTTGGAAGAACTCTTTTTTACATGGGAGATGACATACAAGCTGAATCCTATTATAATAAAGCTATAAAATATGCAAAATCAGCCAATGTATCTTCACTATCCAATTGCTACATAAACTACGCTGATCTTCTAATGAAAAATAGAAGATATAAAGAAGCGGCTGATCTTTTAAATAGTGGAATAACATTATGCAATAAGAAAAGCAATACAATGTTCCTTTATCAGTTATATGAATCTCTCTCTAAATGTTATGAATTAGAGAATAATTATAAAGAGTCACTTAAATATTATAAAATCTACCATCAAGAATCCGGCAAACAGTTCAATGCTGAAAAAGAACGTTCACTGAATGAGCTTAAAGTAAAATATGATACAGAAAAACAAGGAAATGAGATAAAACAAAATAAATTAGAATTATTGCAGAAAGAGGGGAAAATTAATTTGCTCATATTCATACTGTCACTTGCAGTTACAGTTCTAGGCGGACTGTATTATCTATATCATCGTAAGAATAAACTCTATTTGAATATTGTCCGCCAAAACCAGGAGGCTATTAAAAGAGAAAAGAACCTCTATTTACAAATTAAACAATTACAAGGAGAAGAGAACAAACTGGAACTGGCCGAGAAATATTCGGTATCTTGACTTACTGATGAGAAAAGTTCCACACTTTATAAGGAGCTTGAGACGCTAATGCGGGAAAAGCAGGTTTATAAAGACAATTTTCTCACCAAAGAGAAGCTTGCTGAAATGCTTGGAACTAACCGGACATATCTTTCGCAGATTATAAACGAAAAATACGGTTCATCATTTACTTATTATATAAACTCTTATCGAATTGATGAAGCTATCCATGTTCTTTCCGATCCAGACAATACTATTCCACTCAAAGCTTTGTCTGCTCAATTAGGATTTAATTCTATTTCCACATTTTACAAAGTGTTTCAATTGGCTGTAGGTATGCCTCCTTCACTTTATAGAAGCAAGGTTATAGAGTTACAAAAAACTAGTTAACAGCGTATATCGCTTACTTTTTTATTCCTAAATCGACAATTGCCGATATCAAATGCTTTTTTATTGTGTCTATTTGATGATTATTGCATTATTTTGCAAGTGAGTATTAATCATTTTTAAAGCTAAAAAAGATATGAAGAAAAACGTTGTTTTAGGATGCCTGTTTTTGATTGTAGCTTTACTTATTCCGGGACTTGCAAATGCTCAGTACGGGAATACATCAAAAATAAAAGTAAGCGGAATTATAACCGACACTCAAGGCGAAGCGCTAATTGGCGCTACTGTCACGTTACGCAGTTCCAATAATAAAGTAACAGGAGCACTTACTGACATGGATGGCCGTTATTCAATCATTGTAAACTCCGAATCAGACAAACTGGAGTTTTCATACATTGGTTTCCAGAGCCAAATCCATACAGTGGGAAAAAACAAATCATTAAACGTAACACTTCACAAGAATGAACAGAATTTGGATGAAGTGGTTGTTACTGGGTATCAAACAATCTCCCGTGAACGAGCTACAGGTGCATTTGCAAAGGTTTCAGCCGAGAAACTTGAACAAAAAAGATTAAGTAGTTTGGCTTCTGTATTAGAAGGACAGATTGCCGGATTTACAGACGGTAAGTTAAGAGGTGTCACATCAATGAATGGAATGACAACACCTCTATACGTAATAGATGGATTCCCTGTAGAAAGCACCAAGTATAATCAGTATGGGAATCTAGAGGAAAGTATTCCGGATTTAAATATTGAAGATATTGAAAGTATTACTGTTTTAAAAGATGCTGCCGCAACATCTATCTACGGAGCACGTGCCGCAAATGGAGTCGTGGTCATTATAACCAAAAAAGCATCTAAAGGAAAGACAAACATCTCTTTCTCGAGTACATACACTTTCTCTCCTTATTCTTACTATATGGATAACCGTACAGATGCAGCTGATATTATCGGATTGGAAAAAGAATGGGCTGATAATAATCCTAAACTGAAAGTTACAGCCAACTCAGCAGGGTACATTACTGATGCTGCCGCAATTACTTATGCTACCAGCTATAAAAAAAATGCTGTTTTTACTAGCACTGGAATGCAATCAATATTGGATTACTATTCTGGCAAGATCACACAGACAGACTTAAACACCTCATTAAGCACATTAGCATCAAAAGGCTATCAATATTACAAAGACGTAGAAAAGTATGCAAAACGTGATCCTTTTTACCAACAATATAACCTACGCGTTGGAAAATCCACAGATAGAAATTCTTTTCAATCATCTGTTACATACAAAAATAATCAACTTGAAGATAAGTATTCCCAGAATGAATCCATTGGTCTTAATCTGGCTAATATCACCGATATTAATAAATGGTTAAGATTAGAACTGGGCAGCTATACTTTTTATAATAATGGTACAACACAATCATACAATGCATTAAGTCCAGGTTTTGATTATATGCCCTACAATTCATTAGTAGGCAATGATGGAAATCCTTATGTCTCTACTATGGCTTCTCGCTTTAGTGAATCTACCATGAATACTATTAATTCAAAAGGACTTTACAATATGGATTTAACTCCATTAGATGAACTAGGACGTAATTTGACTAAATCAAAAAACTTTTCAAACCGTACTTATGCAAAGCTGAATATTAAGTTTGCTGATTGGCTAAAATATAGTGTTCAATTTCAATATGAATATAACACACTCCGTTCAAATAAACTTAGAAATAAGGAATCTTATGATGTACGTAGTTTTATAAACGGTTTTGCAACATATAACTCTTCAACTAGCTCTGTGATATATAACATTCCTTACGGTAATATCAACTTTTCTGAAAATCAATTCTCAAATGCATATAACTTCCGTCAACAGCTGGACTTTAATAAAACATTTGCAGATAAACATGACTTGACAGTTATTGCTGGAACAGAGGCTAGACGTTCAAAATTAGAATACTCGAACAGCACTCTGTATAATTACGATCCGGATATGTTATCTTTCGAACTAGTTGATGCAAAAATGCTATCTAATCTTACCGGAAAGCTAATATCAGGGAGTTATTTTTACCCATCAAACATTGGTTATCAAAGAGAATTGGCTAATAGTTTTTTATCTCTCTACGGAAATGCCGGATATACTTACGAAGGGAAATATACAGCAACAGGAAGTCTGCGTTGGGACCGTTCAAATCTTTGGGGTACAGACAGTAAATATCAAAATAAACCTATTTGGTCTGTTGGGGCCAGCTGGAATATTAACAAAGAATCATTCTTTAATGTTTCATGGATAAATATGTTAAAACTCCGTTTATCTTATGGTATTGGAGGAAATATTGCAAAAGACAATGCACCATACATGACAGCAAGCTATAGTCAAAATACAACTGTTGGTGGTACGCAAGGGTACATTAATTCGCGTCCTAATCCTGCATTATCATGGGAAAAAACCACTACGACAAATATTGGTACAGATTTTTCTATTTTGCACGGACGATTAAATGGTTCTATAGAATATTATAATAAGCAAGGCGAGGATCTTTTAGCAAGCACAATGGGAATTCCAACTGAAGGTTGGGGATACTCTACATATAAGATAAACAATGGAGGAATGAGAAACAGTGGAGTTGAAGTAACATTAAACGGAGATATAATACGGACTAAGGACTTTACATGGAATGCATCATTACTTTATGGATATAATAAGAACAAAGTAACTTATGTTAATGTGAAAGCGCCTGTATATTATTTACAGTTAGACTATCCTTCTGCATACCCAATTATCGGGAACTCATATTCTGCTATATATGGATATAAATGGGCAGGATTAAGTGCAACTGGTTTACCTCAAGTTTACGATGGTTCCGGGAATAAAGTAACTAATAAACCGACCACTTTAGATGCAATAACATATTGTGGATCTACAGTTCCTGTCCATTCTGGTTCATTCGGAAATACATTAAGTTACAAGAATCTTGAGCTTTCATTTTTATTAGTATACAATTTAGGACATAAAATGCGCAATACATTCCTACCTGCGCTAAACAACTCATATTCATCAGCTATTTATGGATATGTGACTGATTTTGCACCTGTGAATAAAAAGATAAATAACCGTTGGAAACAAGCAGGAGACGAACTTAAAACAAATGTACCAAGAGTAGTTTACGAATATGAATCTAATTATAGCTCTGATTTATACTCAATGTATTCTTATTCAGATATTAACGTAATCAATGCATCAAATATCAGGCTAAACAATATAGCTTTATCATATAAAGTTCCTGCTCAATATTGCAAAATTGCTCATTTAAGTAGTGCCCGTATCCAGTTTAATGTAGAGAATGCATATACATGGGCAGCAAATAATGATGCCAAATATCAGCTTGGCGGATACAACTCTCCCAATTATGTAATGGGTGTTTATTTAAACTTTTAATTATTAAAAAGAATTAGTCATGAAAAAAACAATAAACAACATTCTATTTGCCCTGATCATAGGGTTAAGTGTAACATTTGTCTCTTGCAACGGTTATCTGGATGAAATACCAAAGGGACAGAAAGTTCCTGAAACACTTGCAGATTTTGAAGCACTGTTAAGAGATGAATATGCATGTCATCGGGTAGATATCACTCAGGCCAACCTGCTGTTGAACGACAGGTATCCTTCATCATCATCTTTAAATTACTATCCGCTATGGAAAGCAAATTATATGTGGGATGAAGCTGCTGACAGAATAAAATTAAATAATAGTGATGAAACTACATATTATGCTAGTTACGCTTCTATTTCTTCCTGTAATTTAATTATAGAGCATGCCCCATCATCAACAAATGCTACAGAAAATGAGAAAAATGTAGTGATAGCTCAGGCCCGGGTATTGCGTGCCATGAATTATTTTACGTTGGTAAACTATTATGCAGAGACATATAATGCTTCCACAGCTGCTACTAAGTTTGCTGTTCCTGTTATTAGCAGTGCAGATATCAATACACCTTCAAAGCAGGTTACCATTAAAGAATTATATGATTACATTCTGAAAGAGATAAGTGAATCTATCCCTAATCTACCTCAAAAATCAGCCACCATTCTGCACCCTAGCTTAGGCACAGCTTATGCATTTTATGCTCGTGTATACCTTCAGATGTCTGACTACACTAATGCGTTGAAATATGCAGAGGAAGCTTTAAAGATTAATAATAAATTATATGATTGGGTAGCTTATTATGAAAGTAACAAAGCACAGATCTTAAACCCCATATCGTATACAGCAACTTCTTCGCCGTATAACTATACTTATGTAGAGAACTATAATTTCCGCCATGGATCTTCGAACTATGCATCTACAGAATCAAATATACCTGTAGATAGAGCAACACGTTTTGAAGATGGAGATGCACGTTTCGCTGCTCGTTGGAAAATAAAAACTGTGGGAACGGACACTTATTATGCAGGTACCACCAATGGATACTTTAACTACGGAGGACTAACAACAACCGAAATGTATCTTATAAAAGCAGAATGCCTGGCCCGTAATAATAATATAACAGGTGCAATGGATGCTCTAAACGCTGTCCGTAAAACCAGAATTTTACCAGCTAAATATCAGGATCTTACTGCAACTTCAATTATAGATGCAGTTAAGAAGATTTGGAGAACCAAAGAAAATGAACTCATTTTCTCTATAGTGCCCTTTGCCGATGCACGTCGTTTAAATCTGGATAGCAATTATGCCCGAACATTTACCAAAACTGTGAATGGAACAACTTATACTCTAAGTCCGACTTCGCATCTTTGGACAATGGTTTTTCCTATGGGAGCAACTAGCAATCCAGGGAATGGAACACTTACTCAGAATGTGGATAAATAATAAATTAAAAAAAAAATGGAAAGAAAAAATTTAATCAAATTATTATTGCTGATTTTATTGGCACTGCCAATGTCATGCATATCAAAAACATCTAATTCATTTACTATAAAAGGTAATATTGAAGGTATTCCCAACGGTTCAAAAATGCTTTTAATCCCCGGTGGTACTCACAAAACAGAAAAAGCTGTAGCCGAATCTATTATTAAAGATGGACAGTTTACATTCACTGGTACAGTGGAGAGTCCACGTCAGTTCTTTATAACAGTTGAAAATATGTATGGCCATTGCCCTTTAGTGATAGATAATGAAGAGGTCTCTGTTAGCGCAAAAGCTACCCTTGTCGAAAGAGGAAGTGATAAGGTATACAATTTTGAAAATATAAAAATAACAGGAAGCAAGATCAACGATGAATATATTCAAAAAAAATCATCTAGAAATTCATTGGATTCACTTTATAAAGCATACCATGATAATAATGATGCCATCTTAAAGGCTGTAGATAAAGCAAGGAATGAAAAGAATAAAGTGTTGGTAGATTCATTATACAAGACAGAAGCATGGAAAACATTTGCAGCAGATGAGAAAAATTTCTTTGACACAGTGGGGTCTACAACTAAAAGCATCATTTCGAGCAACAAAGACTCTTGGTGGGGACCATTTTTTATGATGGATATGATGAGTTATTTCACAGCAAATGAAAAAACATTGTATGAAGCTCTTTCACAGCAAGCCAAAGATAGCTATTATGGTAAGCTAGTAAAAGAAGAACTTTATCCAAAAGGATTTATTGGAACCAAATCTCCATCATTTAATGTTACTGAGAATGGAAAGATTATCCCTGTTGCTACATTATTAAAAGGTAAGAAATATATTCTAATAGATTTCTGGGCTTCATGGTGTAATCCTTGCAGAAAAGAGATCCCTAACCTAAAAGCTCAATACGCTAAATATGCAAGTAAAGGACTTCAGATTATAAGCATATCTATAGATAAGAAAAAGGCAGATTGGGAAAAAGCATTGAAAGAAGAACAACTAAAATGGCCTAATTACCTGGATCAAAATGGTATTGCTGATTTATTTAAGGTTAAATTAATTCCTGCAATATTTTTATTAGATGGCAATGGCAAAGTTATTGGTGAACAACTCCGTGGAGAGTCTCTCAATAAAAAGCTAGAAGAACTATTCAAATAATAAACTGATTTATGTTTAAGAGAATTTTCTTTTCCCTAACTCTCTCTTTACTGACTTCCTGTATCTACGCTCAGATACAGGAACCGGTAAAGTTCAGTTCCAAATTCAAAACATTATCGGATACTGAAGCAGAGATCAGATTCACGGCTTCCATTGATAACGGATGGCATGTGTATTCTGTAAATCTGCCTTCGGGAGGACCTATTTCAGCTACCTTCAATGTCGATAAGATAGAAGGAGCAAAACTTATTGGGAAATTGGTTCCAGTGAGCAAGGAGATCTCAAAGTTCGACAAAGTGTTTGAAATGAATCTGCGTTTTTTTGAGCACAGTGCGGTCTTCGTACAAAAAATAAAGATGATCAAACCTGTTTACATGATAAAAGGGTATCTAGAATTCGGAGCCTGCAACGATGAAAGCTGTCTGCCACCTACTCAGGTAACATTTAACTTCTCTGGAAAGAACAATAATATTAAAGCTGATGAGCAAAGCGTAGCAAAAAAGGAACAAACGGCTACATCAACAAAGGATTCTGTAGCTACTACGAAAGAAGTTCAGAAAGCAGACAGCGTGGCAACAGATTCTATTTCAGCAGTAACAGGTACTAGTAATTATTGGAAACCTGTTATTAAAGAATTAAATGCATTGGGTGAAAGCAACGGTCATCAAAATCTTGGTTGGTTTTATATCTTTATAACCGGTTTGGCTGGCGGACTTCTTGCATTGTTTACTCCTTGCGTGTGGCCTATTATCCCTATGACGGTAAGTTTCTTCCTAAAAAGAAGTAAAGATAAGAAAAAAGGTATCCGGGATGCTTTGACTTACGGTGCTTCTATAGTAGTAATTTATGTAGCATTAGGATTGCTTATTACCCTCTTATTCGGAGCTAATGCGTTAAACTCTCTTTCCACAAATGCAATCTTCAACATCCTGTTTTTTCTGATGTTGGTTGTCTTTGCCGCATCGTTCTTCGGGGCTTTTGAAATAACGTTGCCTTCTTCATGGACCACAGCTGTAGATAGTAAATCCGAGAAAACAACGGGTCTGCTAAGTATCTTCTTAATGGCATTTACCTTGTCGTTGGTATCCTTTTCATGTACCGGTCCGATTATCGGATTCTTACTTGTGCAGGTTTCTACTACAGGTGATATCATTGCTCCGGCCATTGGAATGCTGGGATTTGCTGTAGCCTTGGCACTTCCGTTCACTCTGTTCGCCCTTTTCCCTTCATGGCTAAAATCAATGCCAAAATCAGGAGGATGGATGAATGTAATTAAAGTATTCCTAGGCTTTCTGGAATTGGCTTTTGCCTTGAAATTCTTATCTGTGGCCGATCTTGCTTACGGATGGCGGATTCTTGACCGTGAAACATTCCTTGCTCTCTGGATTGTAATCTTTGCGTTATTGGGATTCTACTTACTTGGAAAAATCAGATTTCCTCATGATGACGACGATAATAAAGTAAGCGTTCCCCGTTTTTTCATGGCACTAATTTCACTTGCTTTTGCCGCATACATGGTCCCAGGGTTATGGGGTGCTCCTTTAAAAGCAGTCAGTGCTTTTGCTCCTCCAATGAAGACGCAGGACTTTAGTTTGTACACAAATGAGGTTCATCCAAAATTTACCGATTATGATTTGGGAATGCAATATGCAAAGCAAAATAAAAGACCGGTTATGGTTGACTTTACCGGATATGGTTGCGTAAATTGCCGTAAAATGGAAGCAGCAGTATGGACAGACAGTAAAGTAAGCGATCTTATTAATAACGATTATGTACTTATTACATTGTATGTGGATGAAAAGCAGCCACTATCCCAGCCTATTACAGTAAAAGAAAACGGCACAGAACGTATTCTGCGTTCAGTTGGCGATAAGTGGAGTTACTTACAGCGAACTAAATTCGGAGCTAACGCTCAGCCATTTTATGTATTACTGGATAATGAAGGTAATCCTTTAAATAAATCGTATGCTTACAATGATGATATCAGTAAGTATATTGCGTTCTTACAAACAGGATTTGATAATTACAAGAGATGATAACAGAATTAGAGACAAAACAGATTATTTCCCTTGTAAAACGTGAGGTTGTTCCGGCAATAGGTTGTACAGAGCCTATTGCCGTAGCCTTATGTGTGGCTAAAGCAACTGAGACATTACAAATTATTCCCACCCAAATTGAGGTATACTTAAGTGCTAACATTCTGAAGAATGCCATGGGAGTAGGAATTCCCGGAACTGGAATGATAGGTCTGCCTATAGCTGTGGCATTGGGTGCACTTGTGGGTAAATCAGCCTACGGTCTGGAAGTTCTGAAAGATATTACTCCTGACGATGTGGAACATGGAAAGCAAATGATTAATGCAAAGTCTATTCAGATTTCTCTAAAAGAAAATATATCAGAGAAGTTGTATATAGAGGTAATATGCAAGACTGGTGAAAATTGCGCCACAGCAATAATATCCGGAGGTCATACAAACTTTATCTATATCGCTAAAGACAATCAAATCCTTCTCGAAAAAAAGGTTACATCTTCAGAAGAAAACGACGATACAACTCCTGAACTTAATCTTCGGAAAGTTTATGATTTTGCAATGACAACTCCGATTGACGATATTTGCTTTATTCTGGACTCTGCACGCCTAAATAAGGTTGCAGCCAAATGTGCCTTCAAAGGCGATTATGGACATGGACTGGGCAAAATATTGCGAGGAGAAAAAGAACAGAGAATTATTGGAGACAATGTATTCTCTCAAATATTGTCATACACATCTGCTGCTTGCGATGCACGCATGGCGGGAGCGATGATTCCGGTAATGAGTAATTCCGGCAGTGGCAATCAAGGCATTGCTGCGACACTTCCGGTTGTGGTGTATGCAGAAAATAATGGTAACTCTGAAGACGAGCTTATCCGTGCTTTGATGTTAAGCCACCTCACGGTGATTTATATCAAGCAAAGTTTAGGCCGACTATCTGCCTTATGTGGCTGTGTAATAGCTGCTACCGGCTCAAGTTGTGGCATTACCTATTTGATGGGAGGCGGTTATACTAATATCTCTTACGCCGTTAAAAATATGATAGCCAACTTAACCGGAATGATTTGTGACGGAGCCAAACCTAGTTGTGCATTAAAGGTGACTAGTGGTGTATCAACAGCCGTATTCTCTGCTATGATGGCCATGGAGCAGAAGTGTGTATCTTCTGTAGAAGGAATTATAGAAGATGATGTAGATAAAAGCATACGTAATCTTACATTGATTGGTTCACAAGGAATGAATGAAACGGATAAATATATTCTTGATATTATGACTCACAAATGTTGAGTGAGATGTTACATTAAACTGTTTGAGAGTTTCCGGACAAATTCTATAAAAGCAGAAGAGACGAGTTTCTAAAAGTCCGTCTCTTCCGCTTTTATAATTAAATCTAACCTGATACAAAAAAGTATCGAACTATTAGTTATTTCGACCCAGCTATTACTTAATCTGAATAACATTAAGTAAACGTGAATGTTATTGTAATAACAGTTATTCACCAATCATAATCCGGAAGCTAATTCTTTCACCCTTGCCCTGCTGATCTTTCCGCTCCCAGTCTGAGGAATAGCATCTACAACTATTATCTTTTTCGGCATCTGGTAAGGAGAGAGTAGCTTTGCCATCTCATCCTTCAGAATCTCCGTATTTTCCGGAGGAACAACTAGTAAAACCACGATTTCACCGAATTTTGGATGTGGTTGAGAAGTTACTGCAAAAGGAGTCTTGAACAAGGGCCTCAACTTTGCTTCCACCTGTTCAATCTGAATCTTTACCCCTCCACTATTTATCGTGTTGTCCTTTCTTCCCAGTATATCAAAGCTACCATCTGGATGAATTTCAGCAATATCATTCGTTACTAAACGTTCATCGCTGACCAATGGAGCATCAATCACCAGCGTATCTTCAGGGGAAAGAGACAGATTTACCGAGGAAAACGGACGATAACTCAAAGAAGCCTCCTGTCCGCTGATTCTTCTTAATGCAATATGAGAAAGCGTTTCGGTCATTCCATACGTGCAATAAATCTCACAAGGAAAGTCTTTTAGTTCTTCTTCCAGCAGAGGATCAATTGCACCGCCACCAATAATCAATATTTCCGTTTGCTTCAAGCGTTCCCTTTCCTCAGGAATCTGCAGACTGTTGAATACCTGCAAGGGTACCATTGCCACAAAACGAAACGGTTTGTCTACCTTCTCAAAGGGATGTCCGCATGAAGCAATGAAATGTAAATCCAACCCAGCAACCAAAGCTCTGACAGCCATCATCTTGCCGGCAATATAATCCATCGACATGCAGATTAAAGCTGTATCACCTTTTCTCAGATTGAGGAATTCACAAGTCAGACGGGCACTTTGCATCATCTGTTCCTTGCGGACAACCAGCTCTTTAGGTTTCCCTGTAGAGCCGGAAGTATGCACCTTTATATGAGTATCCCCGTTAAACCACTGTGACAGGAAAGTATATAATCCGGCATATTCAGACTTATCTTTCAGAAAACTTAATATTTCCTCACGGGAATAAGTAGAGCCATCCAGTGTCAGTGACTGTTTCTGGATATCCAGTTCAAATGTTTGTTGATTACTTGGTGCCATACCAAAGTTTATCTTCACGAATGTACAAAGGCATTTCCACATTGTCAGTAAAAAGCATACCAGTTCCCAATCCCTGCGGAAGAGTTGTGGGAAGTGTAGCACACCACTGTGCAATGGCATTCAGCCCAATATTCGATTCCAAAGCAGAAGTAATCCACCACCCTATATTCTGACTAGTTGCCTCATTAATCCACTCCGTACATCCACAAATTCCTCCGTGAAGAGACGGTTTCAGAATTATGTACTGAGGATTGATCTTTCTTAATAATTCTGCTTTTTCAGCTAATGAATTACAACCAATCAGTTCCTCATCCAAAGCAATAGGAATGGGAGATTCTTTTGTAAGCCTAGCCATTTCCTCCCACTGTCCGGCCCTTATAGGTTGTTCAATGGAGTGAATATCAAGTTCCGCCAATCGGTTCAGTTTGCTCAATGCATCTTCGGGAGTAAATCCTCCATTGGCATCTACCCGAAGCTCAACCTCTCTGGCGGTGAAATGTTTGCGGATATATCGCAGCAGAGACAACTCCTCTTCAAAGTTAATTGCACCTATTTTAAGTTTGATACAACGGAACCCCAGCTCCATCTTCTTCTCAATCTGATGATACATCTGTGCATAATCTCCCATCCAAATAAGTCCGTTGATAGGAATACCACGCTCCCCACGGGAAAAAGGAGTATCCCATAAAGCAAAACTGTTGGCATTATAATGCTGAAGAGCTGTTTCCAGTCCGAAAAGGATGGAAGGATAAGACCGCAAAGCCTCTTTATCCAGTTCACCGGTTTCTTCCAACCGGTGACAAGCCGCTTTCAGAATCTCTTCATATTCCGGCAGGTCATCACAACTAAGATTAGGCAGCGGAGCACACTCTCCCAGCCCAATCCTCTGAGGTTCTTCCACAGAGGTGAGACCAATATACCACACTTTCCGTGTATTATACACTCCGCGGGAAGTTCCGGCTGGTTGTTTAAAGTGTAAAGTTGAAGGACGTATGGTCGTTTTAAAAGTCATTTCTAAGGGAATTTAGGGAATTGTTTGAAATCGGGTTTACGTTTTTCAAGGAATGCATTCTTACCTTCTTGTGCTTCTTCAGTCAAATAATAAAGAAGAGTAGCATCACCAGCAAGTTCCTGTATACCTGTCTGTCCATCTAGTTCCGCATTCAATCCGGCTTTAATCATACGAAGAGCCAGCGGACTATGTTGCATCATGGTTTCTGCCCATTCAACAACTTCGTCTTCAAGTTTATCCAAAGGAACCACTTTATTGACCAATCCCATATCCAAAGCTTCCTGAGCATTGTACTGACGACAAAGGAACCAGATTTCACGAGCCTTCTTTTGTCCCACACAACGTGCCAGATAAGAAGAACCAAATCCTGCATCGAAACTACCTACCCGAGGACCTGTTTGTCCAAAGATTGCATTGTCGGAAGCAATAGAAAGATCGCAAACCACCTGAAGCACATGGCCTCCACCAATGGCATAACCATTAACCATAGCGATAACCGGTTTAGGAATAGAACGAATCTGCTTCTGAACATCGAGTACACTCAGTCGTGGCACACCATCTTTGCCAATGTATCCACCTTTGCCTTTGACATTCTGGTCACCTCCCGAACAAAAAGCCTTATCTCCAGCTCCGGTAATAACCACCACACTGATATCAGCACATTCACGGCAAATAGCCATCGCATTACTCATTTCCCCTGTAGTAGTGGGTGTAAATGCGTTTCTGTAACGAGGACGGTTGATAGTAATCTTCGCAATCCCATTATAAAATTCAAACAGGATGTCTTCATATTCCTTGATGGTTTCCCATTTTCTATTCTCCATACAATATCTATTTTAGATTATGATAATATGCTTTAAATACTTCCGCGTTAATCTCCATTGAAGTTTTTGTCTCCAATAGTATCGGTTTATCGGAAGTGTTGCTCACAAAAGTAATAATATTCTCTTTTAGTTCTGTCTCATTTTCTGCTGAAAGATACAAAAAGCCCATAGCCATAGCCCACTCTTTTGCACCGGTATTATGCCGATAAGAGATATGTTCATCCAATGATTCAGCTTTATTCAGTCCGGGAAGCAGATGGAAAATCTCTCCGCCCCCATTGTTTACCAGTAATATACGTAAATTCTTATTAATATGCTTGTTCCAAAGTCCGTTCACATCATAGAAAAAGCTAAGATCACCAATCACAAGAAATGTGAGTGCCGGATGAATTGCCGCAAATCCTACCGCAGTAGACATAGAGCCATCTATCCCACTTGTTCCACGGTTACAAAAAACAGGAATTTCCGGATTCAAATCAAAAAGCTGAGCATTGCGTACCGTTGAACTATTCCCCAACTGCAAAGCAGACTTTTCCGGTAAAAGAGGGAAAAGCGTTTTCAGCACCAACAAATCCGAAAATGGCATGGTGGCTGTATATTCTTTGCTTCTGTTTTTCAATTTATCTGATTCGCTTTTCCAGATCGAGCTATAATAAGAAGTAGCTTGCTGATCTGTAGGTGAACCAAGTAAAGCGAAGAAGTTCTCATCCATCTCAATTATATCTGTCAGCGATTGAAAAAGATCGGGTACAGATCCGTCAGCAGATAGATGCCAGTGTTGAGTGGGATGTTGCTTTCTCAGGAACTGCTTCATTCTTTTGGATACCACATGACCACCAAAGGTTATCAATAAATCCGGAGCAAGCTCATCCCACTTTTCAGCAGGAAGAGCATATATTATTTGATCAAAATTATCTATTATAGGGCAAGAAGAGACATTTGCCGTATGCTCTGCCAGAATCACACAATCCCACTCTCTTGCAACTCCTTCAAGCGCTTTTCTCACCTTTTCATCGGGTGGAAGTTGGCCAACAAGGATCATTCGTTTACTGCTTTTAGCCCATTGATAGCGGAAGTAGTCACTATTATCTAAAGATTTTGGATAACCACCGGAATAGCGTATAGTTCTTACCTGAGGAAGCTCCTTTTCAGTAAATTCAAAGAGAGGTTCTGAAAGTGGAACATTAATCTGCACCGGCCCATTCCCATGATGCGTCAGTTCAAGCAAAGCCTCATTTATTAATCGGTTGCAGTACCACTCATCTTCTTTGGTAATAGGTTCGGGAAGTTGAACAGATCTCTTCACCAGCGTATTAAATACCCCCGGCTGAGGAAGCGTTTGTCCATCCATTTGTCCAATCCATGCTGCAGGACGGTCGGCAGAAACAACCAAAAGCGGTAATTGCTGATAAAAAGCCTCAGCCACAGCTGAGCTAAAGTTTAGTAAGGCCGTACCGGAAGTGCAGCATACAGCCACAGGACGCTGAAGTTTCTGAATAAGCCCAAGTGCAAAGAAAGCGGCACTCCGCTCGTCCACCACCGTAAAGCATTTGAATGCGGGATGTTGTGAAAGAGTCTGAGTAATCGGAGCAATACGTGAGCCCGGTGAAACCACCACGTGATCAATGCCATATTCAAGCAACAGCGCTGCCAACTGAAGAACATTCTTTTTATTCGAATACATACAAAACCTCCAACTTTATTTGATTATCGCCAACATCGTTTGCAATTTAGCTTCCGTCTCTTTCCACTCCATTTCCATTTCCGAATGAGAAAGCAGTCCTCCTCCTGCATATAAGGTGAGACAAGAAGTTCCTATCTCCATGCAACGCAGATTCACATACAAATCCGTCTTTCCATCGGGATCAATCCATCCCATAAAGCCGGAATAATAACGACGATTGTATCCTTCATTTGCTAATATAAACTGATGCGCCTCCTCTTTGGGAAGTCCGCACACAGCCGGCGTGGGATGCAACAATCTAAGTAAACTGCCTAATTGTTTTTTCTCTGGTAACTCAAAAGAAAACTCACTCTTGAGATGCGCCAATTCACCGGCACGAACAGTAAAAGGCCCTCTTACCTTTGATACAATGCCGAAAGAGTTCAATTGGTTTCCTACATAATCGGCGACCAACTGTTGTTCCCTGATATTCTTTTCACTCCACGCATCCGGCAAACAAGCCCGATGAAAAGGCAAAGTTCCTGCAAGAGCCACCGTATTCCAGTGCTCTCCTTCCCCGGAAAGCAAAATCTCGGGCGTACTACCCAGCCACGTTCCCGTTTCAGGGGTATGATACAGATAAACAAATGCATCAGCATATCGTTCACAAGCATTGCAAAGAACCTTTTCAAGTGAAAAAGAGAAATCCTTTGCATGAGTAGAGGCACGAGACAACACCAGTTTTTCAAATTTCTTCTCCTTCAGAGATTTAATAAACGATGTAAAAGCTTGTGTGTAAGAATCGTAACCATCCTTTTCAGTACAAATCTCTTCGTTATTTTCAGCAGAAAATCCTTCCTCAATACTATCTACCTGAGATAAATATCTATTTATATCCTGCCACCCTTTAATTATAAAATCCGGTTGTATAAGTATCAACGGAGATGAATCTGTAATCTGAAACGGAGCAAAGACAAACCCGGCCTTCCCATTTAACTCATCCAAATCCATCAAACGAAGCAGCGAATCAACCGTCTGAAGAATTAGAATCGGTTCCTCATGTGGAGTCCGATAAATAACAAAGCTTTTATTCTGTTTAATAAGTGCTTCAATTCCTTTCATCTGACCTCCCATTCCGCACTAAAAATCTATCTATCATCGTTGCTTTTTTATTGGAGCACAAAAGTAAGACTATTTTTCTGATTATCCTTAAAACGCCTATTGGTTTAACTTAATGCAGGATTATGTATGCTGGGTATTTATTGAGCTTTATCAGGAATTGAATATTGTTTTATCAAATATAGCCCCACAATAACAAGGCTACTAATTATAAAGAAACAGTATTTCTATTGAGTTATTTAGTATTTGGTAAAAAGCTGGCAAGTGCTAACAAAGCTCCATAAGCTTTCTTATAAACAAAAACATTCTTATACCCCCTATTAGAAAAAGAATAAAAGGACCAAAAATAAATCACTTTTCTTAAACGAAAATAATATTTAATATCCATTTTTGTAATAGGTATGTCAAGAAAATCCTTGAGTTTCATCCTCATTTCACAAATATATTCCTCAGCATCACCCCCTTGAGAACATGACAGCACATATTTAAGTTGACGAATAGCCCTCTTAACAGTAAGAGAATTGAATTTATAACAATTTTGGCCAAATAAGTCGTACTCTTTTGCAAAAAAGTAACGATCATAATTTGACAGAAAAAAATGATACTTAGCCTTCGGATTTATAATATGAACAATACTATTTGAACGCTGCAAATAATGATATTTAGCCAAATTTACCTGTACTATCTTTTCTGATAAGGCAAAATATTTATAAATAACAGAATGGTCTTCAAACAACTTACCTTCAGGAAATTTGTAAGAACTCAGCAGTTCCTTTTTGAACAATTTATTCCATAAATAACTTTTTATGTCCTTATCAAGAAAAACCTTTTTTAAAGCATCTACTCTGGTATAAGTAACTACTTCTCCATTATTTTTAAGGCTTCTGTTTTTAGGAATTACATTAGATTCACTTTCTTCATAGAAAGAGCAGATTGCAATATCTGCATTATAATTCGTAATCGTATTATATAAAAGACTAAACATATCATTATCAATCCAATCATCACTATCAACGAAGCCAACATATAAAGCACTAGCTGCATCCAGGCCGGCATTTCTTGCAAAAGATAAATCTGGAAAGGGTAATCTAATAGTTTTAACACGCTCGTCTTTTAACTGATATTCTTTACAAATATCAAAAGAAGAATCTGTAGAGCCATTATCGACCAAAATAACCTCTATTTCTTTTAATGTCTGGCAAAGGATCGAATCAAGGCATTTAATCAAATATGCCTCAACATTATATACCGGAATAATTATACTTATCAAAGGATTTTCCATTTCGTTCTTAATTTAAGGAGCAGAGCTCACCATTTTTTCTTTAAAAGATTATCTATCTCATTTCCAACAAAAAAAAGACATCTAAACAATTCAATTATGCTTATTAAAACTAAAAAATATTCAGTTTTTAATGTCATAAGTGAACGAAAGATGTAAAAATTATCTCCTAAAAAAATTAAACGATAGAAAAAGCCGACAATAAAAAATGGTATTATTCCTAATAATGATTTTATCTGGATATGTGCTTGAGAAATAGATAAATTCTTTTCCATTTTATAAGTAAGAACTGGCAACATGATAAATGGCCCCATTAATTAAGTAAGTAATTAGTTTAGTTTATAGTTTTCAAAAAATAGTGCACAAATATAATAATCAATTTTCAATGCAACAATAAAATGATTTAATTCAACAATATACATTAATAGAATCTCAATAAAATATTTAAAAATCAGTAGAAAGGATCCAATCTATTCATATTAATTTGATTATATATATAACTTTATATAGCTTATATACAATAAACTTAATCAATCTTTTTCAATATAAATACGAAGAACTAGAAAATACTGCATGATTTCTAATATTTATTTTCACCACTATTAATGCCAGAAATAAAAAAATGAAAATTTCTTATGATCTCCTTCATGAAACATTGTACTTAACATATTGTTTTTATTGTCTAATTGTTTATTTAATCCGCCCTTAGCTTATAAAAATAGGTACACTTGCAGCATAATCATCATTCCGTACAAAGCGTCCAGTAGCATCAAAAAGATCTCGTTCTTTCAAATTAATAAATTTCATAAGGTTATTAGCATAATACGCATATAGGCTAATAAAATAGTATTTTTCACATAAAGGATCCATCACTCCCCATCTACCAATAGCAACATCATAATGCCGTGCCCTATAATCTATTTTGTATGCGTAACTTTAAGAATCTTTGCATCCTTTTTACAAATCAAAATAGAAGGTCCTCCTCCAAGAGAAGTGAGTGGTTTTTGTTAGCCGTTCGGCATTGTCATACACATTTTCATATACTTCGGAAATGGTTGCTTTGCCCGATGCACTGTGTATATGCTGATGTTTCTTTATCTTTCCGGTAAATGTATACAGAAAATAATCTTTTTCATATCCATTTGTTAAATGATTTGTTGCTTTGGTTTTATCACCCGACCTCTGTAATCGTAGTACATCGTACTATACAGATAATTCGACCAATCAAGCAGTGCGGTGATTTTTCCGGTGAGTAATATAGTCATTGCGTATAGTATCAGCATTTACCACTATGTTTTTTTAATGGATCTAAATCATAAGTCTGACTATTCTGACATGTAACAGAGTTAATATTCTCATTTTATAATCCTCTAAAAAAAACTAATTAACTAGTTATCAGTCTATTGATAAAAAACGCTTACCAATTAGGTGGAGATGGTGTACTAAAAAAGAGTTTTTTCAGCTTCCAGAAAATAAATTTTGAGAATTCCGCAATTGATCTGCCCCCAAAAAGTTAGATTGGTTAATAAATAGATATTAATAGGACTGAGCTCGGAACATAACCGGGCTTAGTCCTTTTAGTTTAGCTTTGATTCTGTGATTGTTATAATAATATATATAGTTTTTAAGTTCAGATTCAAAGTGTTGAATAGATTCAAACTTCTGCAAATATATCAATTCTGATTTAAGAAGTCCAAAAAAGTTTTCCATAACAGCATTATCCAAACAATTCCCTTTCCTGGACATACTTTGAGTAATGCCAGTCTTTATTAGAGTATTTTGATAAGTTCTGTGTTGATAGTGCCAACCTTGATCTGAGTGCAAAACTAAATTAGAAATACTCTTTACATTCTTAATAGCTTTAGCAAGCATGCTTGTCACCATAAACAAATCAGGGCGTTCACTAATTGTGTAACTTATTATTTCACCATTATAAAGATCCAGAATGGGAGATAAATACCTTTTCTGACCAAACAAAGCAAACTCAGTAACATCAGTCACCCATTTACTATTTGGGGAAGTAGCTGCAAAATCACGTCCCAGTATATTAGGGGCAACTTTACCTTCTTGTCCTCTATAAGAACGATACTTCTTAAGCCTTACCTGACATTTAATTCCATGTTCACGCATAAGTCGTTCAACTGTTTTATGATTGATTTTAATGGATCTATTATGAAGCTCCATGGTTATCCGTCTAGAGCCATATCTACCCATGTTGGCTTTAAAGATTTCATCTATCTTCTCCCATACAAAAAGATGTTTATCAGGTTTCTGTTGCTGTTGTAAATGATAATAGAATGTTGCACGGGCCATCGATGAAGCTTTCAGCAAATGTGAAAGCTTATGTTCCAACTTTAGTTCTTCGATGGCTTTGACTGCTTCCCGCTTTCGCGTAATAGCCGTTCCTGAACTAAAGTCTTCACTTTTTTTAAGTATGCATTCTCCGCTCTTAAATAACGAAGTTCTTCTTCCAGCTTCTCCAATTCTGTTTCTGGCTGTTTCTTCTTTGGTCTTCCCATGATTGTTTTTGGACGCCCTCGTTTTTTCCCTTTTAATGCTGAAAAGCCTTCCTTTTTTACAAGTTGGACCAGATTATAAGCTGTTGACTGGCCTATATGATATTTGAGTGCTACCGTTTGGTAAGATAAGAATTTATTTAATACATCTTGTACTACTTGCTTCTTTAATTCTACACTCAGTTCTTTAGTGGGTTGTTTAGTAAATACGGAGATTCCATAATGTTGATACATACGAATCCAGATTTTTACAACTGTAATGCATATCTGTAATTCTCTACTTATTTTTGTTGAACCATAGCCTTTTTCATAGAGTTCGATTACTTGCAATTTATCAGCATAACTATAACGCTGATTTTTTCTTTTACTTGTTTCCATAAAATCCCCCAAAAGTTTTTTGTCTAACTTTTTGGGTACAGATCAAAATTGCGGAATTATCAAAATTAATTTTCTGGAAACCGAGAAAACTCTTTTTTAGTACACCATGTACACCACGGTGGGGTTACTGAATTTTGTAATGTGTTGATTTGTAAGAATGTATGTTTTTGTAGATGACAGAGTGGAATAGCTAACTTTGAGCGAACATTAAGTTAAGCTAAAAGTTAGCTATTCCAAGAGGTCTATATCATACAAAATTAAAGCATTGTAGCTTTATTTAAATCATAAAATAATAATAAATATTCAATACAATTTATTAAATTTGTCGAGTGCGTTGCAGTTTACTGAAAGTCATACTATGGATTATCTTTATTATGCTACCGTAAATTTAATAAAAACAAAATATGAGACAAATCACGAAAACAGGCCTGGCATTATTATTAGTATCACTATTTTTATTTAGCTGTTCTGAAAAAACGAAGGAAGTATCAGAAGACAAATTTATTGGTATTTGGGAGATTAAAGGAACGTCAATAATGGATGGAACTCAAATACAAATTCAAAGGGAAAATAATAGACTAATTGGTCGAATCCATAAACTTAATGATAATAAATACGTAAAGCTATTTTCTGACACAAATGAAGTATGGATTCCAGAGATTAGTAGAATTTCAAATTATGAATTCAAACTGACTGAGAATAAAATCGGAAAAGAGTTATTCGCTTTATATGAACAAAAGACAAATCAAGAGTTTAAGGTACAATTTATTGACGATAATACAATTGGACTGACCATAAATGGCTCAGATCCATCTAAATCGATAAGAATATACAAAAGATTAATAATTGCTCGCTAACGTATTCTGGTAATATTCCTATTCAGCTTAGTTTGTTTTGTCGGGTTGAAATACTATTTATTTTATCTTTAAAGTTTAGTGCTTTTTGGACCAGGGAGATAACCGTGTAGTTTTCAATTAAAGTGGAATGATTGAGCAAACCAATCATTATTATCCCTTCGGAATGACTTTCGGTGAAGGGATTGATAATTCTGACAATAGGTATAAGTATAATGGTAAGGAATTAGATCGTATGCATGGGTTGGACTTGTATGATTATGGTGCTCGGCATTATGATGCTGTTATTGGTCGATGTGGATGATTATTCATTGGCTGAGAAGTACCCGAATATATCATCCTATGCGTATCGTGCCTGGAATTCAGTTAAATAAATTGATGTAAATGAAAAATAGAAAAATGGGTTTGATATTTGTAATATTAGCTTCAATCTCAATCTCAATCTCAGCTTGTCATAGTAACGATTCTACTATAAACAAACAAATAGATGAAGATTGCGGAAAACAAATCTCTAAATCCTTAAGCTATATTAATAATTTCTATTTTGAGAAAAATCCAATATATTTAGATAGTGCGTTACTAGTTCTTAAGGGAATTGAAAATAAATCTTTGAGATATAAAAATGTAATTTTGAATGATGAAGTTCATGTGTATTTTCTAAAAAAAGATTTTTCTGCAGCATTAAGCACATTAAACTCTATTTCAGACTCTATTTATCCGTTTCCCTCTTTTAAAAAAGTTCTTGAATTTAAAATTAAGGCAAAGGAAGCTGAAATTAATAAGAATGAGAAAAAACAGAAAGAGTGTTTTTATGCCTTAATAATAATCTTTCAACGTTATTTAGATGATAATCAGCAAGCCGTTGAGTCAATTTTAAGACAAGCAGATATGAATATTATAAAACAATCCCCTAATATTGATTTTGTGTTATCAGAAATGTTTTTTTATAAAACAAAAATACAGACAATGAATAAAACGATCTCTGAAATAGAATCATTTAGAAAAATGAATAGTGGTAATTTGTTCTATTTTAATGAGTTGAAAAGAAATATAAAAAGGAATGATGGTCAAGCAATAGGGATATTATTGTATTGAGAAAAACCGGAGGAGCATTGAACAAAAAGGGATTTATAATAAGAGTGGATTTCTATTTAATTAATAATATGGCTTGACCTTAACTTGTTTTTGCTGAAATATTAAACATTTTATATAAGTGGTTTATGAAAAATGGTGTTAGAATACTATACTTGTTCTTAGGTATGCTTATATGCATATCTTTAAGTGCTCAGAAGCCTCCGTCCCAGTATGATAAGCTTAATGAATATAAAATTTCTAATCGAGATTTTGAGAAAATATTAGATACTGTAGTTAATCATGAAAGAGTAAAAAACGCTCCATTCGTATATATTTGGTTTGGTAAAGTGCGATATAAAGGTACGTTTTATAATTCTTTCAATATGGATGCTGGTGAAGATTGGAATACAATCCAAAAAGTGAATGGATATTGGGGATATTTAATATACAAAAATAAGTTATTTGTATTATCAGGACCTTTGTTTGATGGAATATTTTTAAAAACAAATAAACAACGGAAATTCTATTATACGGCTAAACCTTTTGATTTCCGGGACCTTACTACTTGTGGAGGACCTATTGTTTACTATTTTTATATAGATGGAGCTTTCATTTCTGGAAAAGATTTTTAGCTATTAAGAAATAAAAGTATTTTGCTTTTTTAAGTGTTCAGAGAAACTTGATTTTGAGTATGATATATGTATTATAGGGGTGGTAATAAAGCAAAGCAACTGGTCACTTGGGAGGATATGAGAAGGATTATTTCCTATATCTATTCTGATAATTTTAAAAAAGTCTTATAAAAAAGGAGTGAAATGAGAAAATTATTATTTGTTTTAGTTTTGTTTACGACATTAGTATTAAGTTGTAAGAAAGAAAATGTTATGCAGAATAATTATTCTTTAAATAACGATAATCGAGATACTATTGTGGCAGCGGGTAAAGAATATATTAAGGTAATTCTTGATTCAAAAGAGTCTTTCACTCCTGATAGTGGCTTTGTACCAAATAAAGAAACTGCAGTGAAGATAGCGAAGGCTATATGGTATCCCATCTATGGTGAAGAAGATAAAAACAATGATTTTAAAAATTATGCTGTTGCCTTAATTGGAGATACAGCATGGTTTGTGACAAGAGAATTCAAATCTTCTGTCAAAGAAGAAAACAATGTTGTAACTGTATCTTTGGGTGGAGGGCCTTACATCTTAATTCGCAAAAAGGATGGGAAGATACTTAAAGTTACGCATACAGAGTAAAATGGTTACTTAATACAAATGCGAAATCCTTAAATATAATGCAATGAATAAGATGTGTGTTTTATTAGTATTTTGTTTATTTATATCGTGTACTAATAAACAAAAAGAAATTAAAAATAGTGGCGTGAATGTATATCTATCACTAGATTTCGAAAGAATAAATAAAGAAGTCGCTAAAGTTTGGATTAATGATTCATTGATCTTTAAGCGAATATTTTTTTATAATTCAAAAAGTGAATCTGGAATTATTGGAATGAAAGTTGCGACAATTAATAAAATGAATCGAAAAAGTTAAGTTCAAGATACAGCTTATTAATATAGATAAGGATTTTTACTTCCATAAACGTTTTGTAGATACAACTTTTTTCTATAATGTTTATAGATATAATGCTATACAAGTTGCTTATTATAAGATATATAATGGCTTTAGGGTTTTTAACAACTTGGATCATCCAGAGCAATGGGAAGTGGATTAGATAAGAATATAGTTATAAAATGTCGATTCTTTCTGTTATAACAGATGACGTGGTATTAAGCTTTTAAATCGATCGCTATAGTAATGTGATCTATGAAAATGAGGTTTCTTAACATGATATTGACAGATGAAGGTTTCAACAAAGAATAGACCATAGTCTGGTGATTTTTATTGTGTTGGAGACCCTACTTCAACTAACCCTAACTCTGTTGGAAGTAATATAAATTGTATTGTATATATTTGGATATCGCAAAATCCAAATATTATTGTTAATTATAAATGAAATATATTAGAATCGTCATTTGCTCTCTGATATTTGTCTCCCTAAGCTGTCAGAATAAGAGCGCAACAAGAATAGATATCAAATATCAAAATTACGCTATTGAAACTGTTGCTGGACCTAAATGGGAAGAAGTTATAAATGGGGTACATCCAGAATTTTTAGTAAAAAGCTCTATTACTAATGAAAAAGTTTGTGATTCCATAATATGTTTGGTAAGTAACCTCAAACCAATGAAACCAGGAACAATTCCTGATGAGTTTAAGCCTTATATGCAATGTATAATACACTTTGCTGATGGACATTCCTCTGTTTTTCTTTTAGGTGAATATTATAATACTTTGGATAGCGTTGCTATGATGGATAATGATACATTAGTTCAAATGATTCGTAAATATTCAGGCTATAATCATCCGAAAATGTATTGATGTGAAATCTTTTATGGTGAGATAGTTCTTTATTTGCTGGTAGAAAAATTATATAATGAAGAAGTGTAAATACATATTTTCGATAATTCTATTATTTGTTTTAGTTGAGCTCTGGTGCTACAGTTTCTCAGAAACATAATCCATTTCGAATGGTTGATGTCCCTGATAGCATAAGTCTCAGACTTGAAAATGCATATAAATCAATTACTGGTTGTGATAGTGTTAATGCTGGTAAAAATGTATGGAACCTAATAAACCGAAAAGATTTTATCTTTAAAAATGGTTTATATTCTTTTAAAGGTCAAGGTCCTCATCAAATGATTCGTAAATATTCTAGGCTATAATCATCCGAAAATGTATTGATGTGAAATCTTTTATGGTGAGATAGTTCTTTATTTGCTGGTAGAAAAATTATATAATGA
>Ga0183099_1000275_pt1 | contig 41611 bp, 40 predicted proteins | sample Biomet1_FD_127788 | JGI IMG/M metagenome (GOLD analysis project Ga0183099, IMG submission 127788) | Microbial communities from bioreactor (seeded with anoxic lake sediment) at LBNL, California, USA - Biofuel metagenome 1 | ecosystem: Engineered > Bioreactor > Anaerobic > Unclassified ... | reverse complement strand
TTCATTGCGGTAAGCCACGATGTTTTTTGCAACCGAGGCATTAATACCCGAGACGTGTTTCAAAAGTTCAATGGAAGCCGTATTGAGGGTGTTGTCGAGTGGCAACTGGGCGCCGCCGATGCGCAAGAAGCCGGCGCACTGCGTAAAAGCAGCCTGCCCGAGACGGGCGACTTTTAAGAGTTCCTTGCGGTTTTTGAAGCTGCCGTTTTCATTGCGGTAAGCCACGATGTTTTTTGCAACCGAGGCATTAATACCCGAGACGTGTTTCAAAAGTTCAATGGAAGCCGTATTGAGTTCCACGCCGACATGGTTTACCGCTGATTCGATGACGGTGTCGAGCGTTCCGGCCAGTTCCTTTTGATTGACGTCATGCTGATACTGGCCGACGCCGATGGCTTTCGGATCGATTTTTACGAGTTCGGCCAGCGGATCTTGGATGCGGCGGGCAATCGACACCGCACCGCGGATGGTGACGTCATATTCCGGCAGTTCCTCTTTCGCCAGTTTTGAAGCGGAATAGACGGAGGCACCGGCTTCGCTCGTGATGATGTAATGGACGCTGAGCTTATTGTCTTCGATCAGACGGGCGGCGAACTCCTCGGTTTCATAGGAAGCGGTGCCGTTGCCGATCGAAATCAGGCTGATTTTGTGTTTTTTGATGAGTTCCAGCACTTTGGCGCCTGCTTTTGCTTTGGCATCCTCACTCATGGTCAGATACAAGACCCCGTGTTCGAGTACATGGCCGGTCGCGTCGACAACTGCCATCTTGCAGCCGGTGCGATAGCCGGGATCAAGGCCCATAACTGTATGGCCGCTGAGCGGTGCCTGCAACAATAATTGTTTGAGGTTGAGGCCAAAGAGGCGGATCGCCTGGCTTTCAGCACTTTCCGTCAGCAAGGAGCGGATTTCGCGTTCAAGTGCGGGGAAGAGCAGGCGCTTGTAGCTGTCGGCAATGGCTTCGGCGATCAAATCGCTGAAAATCGAAGGCTGGCGAATGACTTTGGCCGCAATCGTGGCGATGTTTTTTTCGTGGTCGGTGATGAGTTTGACTTTGAGAAAATCCTTTTTTTCGCCGCGGTTGATGGCGAGAATGCGGTGCGACGGCAGCGTGCGGATGGGCTCGGCATAATCTTCATACATCAAAAAGGACTGGCTCTCTTCGTTCTTGACGGTAAGTTCTGTCTTGATTTCGCCGAACTGCCAGATGTGTTTGCGCAGCTGGGCCCGGATATCAGCGCGTTCGGCAGTGGTTTCGGCAATGATGTCCATAGCCCCGGCGATGGCATCTTCCGCATGCAGAAGTTCCGCAGCTTCATCGATGTATCCGGCGGCAATTGCCAGTGGATCACCTGTTGTTAAGGTCTGTGCGAGCATCTGCTCAGCCAGCGGTTCCAATCCCTTTTCCCGGGCAATCTGGGCCCGGGTGCGTTTCTTCTGCTTATAGGGAAGATACAGGTCTTCGAGATCCTGCAGCTTTACCGTACGGACAATTGCGGCTTGCAGCTCGGGGGTGAGCTTGCCCTGTTCCTCAATCTTACTGAGAATTTCCTCCTGGCGTTTGACGAGATTTCGGAGATAATTCAGGCGCTCTTCTGTCGTGCGGATTTGTTCTTCATCGAGTTCTCCGGTCGCTTCCTTGCGGTAGCGGGCTATAAAAGGCACGGTATTGCCTTCATCTAAAAGTTTTATCACAGCATCGGTCTGCTGTTTTTTCACATGGAGTTCTTTGGCTATATGGCCGCTGAGTTCTTCTAAAATCATGAAGTCACCAACTTTTCTGTATTTATCAAAAGCGATTCATTGAATCCTAGGTTATTATAGCATAAAAATTACTGCAAAATAAAATTATGGGATGGATGCAGACAGTATCTGGCTGTGGAGAGATTATACAATAAACTATCAAATAATAATTGTTATTGACAAGGTGCGCAGATTTCGCTAATATATAAGAGAAGAAGATTATATTTATGGGATATTTCCAGAAATAAGGGCTGTTTTTGCCGCCGCCTTGCGGTTTGCAGGAATGGGTCAGCAAGTAAGAGGGGTACGAAAGATGGATTCGAAAAAAGTAACCACGTTGCTCAGGGAAAAAGGTTTTAAGGTGACACCGCAGCGTTTGGCAATATATAAAGCCTTATGCAATACAACCGAGCATCCGAGTGCGGAGATGATTTTTAACGGGCTGCAGTCATACTATCCGACGATGAGCTTGGCGACCGTCTATAAGACAATCGATATACTCAGAGAGATCGGTTTGGTGCAGATCTTGAATGTCGGGGAAGACAGCTTCCGCTATGATGCGAACATCGAAGTTCATCCGCATGTGCGCTGTCTGGTTTGCAATCGGGTGGATGATATCTTTGGCGTCGATGCATCGGATTATCTGGCAAGCATTGCTGAAAAAACGGACTATCAACTCAGCGGCCAGCAGTTCTATTTTTATGGAGTCTGCGCTGAATGCCAAGCGAAAACCTCAACAAAGCATTGAAGCGGAAAAAATGGTGTAGCGCAAATATGGAGGCTGAAAGGGCTTCGTGTTTGCGCTTTTTTTGCGGGCGGATTTTCCACAGAAATTTATTTTTTTTGATGGGGTGGTTAGTGTTATAATAAACAAGGCGATCACTGCATTTTCAGATGATTTACAGGCGGAATTCTTACAATGAATACAGAGCATATTTACCATGCAGTGCGCTGAAAAACTATAGAAGTCAAAAATAGATGAGGTAGAAGAATTTATGCAAGTCTCGGTATTGGCAAGCGGCAGCAAGGGAAACTCAATTTTTGTGGAAGTGGCGGGTACCCGCCTTTTGATCGACGCAGGCATCAGTGCCCGGCGCATAAAAAAAAGTCTGGCGGAGATTGATGTTGCGGTCGAAGACCTCGATGGTATTTTGCTCACGCATGAACATCGCGACCATGTCGGTGGTCTTAAAACGCTGACGAAGAACTACCGCCTGCCGATTTACACGCGGGCGGATACCTTCCGATCCATGTATTGCGCAGCGGATATTCCGGAGGAATGCTGTCAGGCGATTGGTGAAGATTTTCAAATCGGCGGGCTCGATATACGGGCGTTTAATATTTCGCACGATGCGGCGGATCCGGTTGGCTACAGCATCCGCAAAAAAGATTTTAAGTGCACGGTGGTAACGGATTTGGGGTTTGTCTCAAGCAGCGTCCAAGCTGCCATCGACAATTCCAATATGCTGGTTTTGGAGGCCAATCATGATCCGCAGCTTTTGCGCGATGGCTCTTATCCCTGGGCGCTGAAGCAGCGCATTTTGAGCAATCGGGGCCATCTGTCAAATAATGATGCGGCCTGGGCGATCGTTCGCATGCAGAAACAGCAGACGAAGGTGCTTCTGGCGCATTTAAGCGAAGAAAACAACCGGCCGGAAGTCGCGCACAGTACGATCTGTGAGATCATTCAAAGTCAGGGATTTGCTTTGGGTGCAGAACTGAACCTGCATTTGACAAAGCCGGATGAAACGGTCACCTTATTTGCGGATTGATTGAGCGATTAGAAAATTGGCAAAGCATCAGAATGGAGGCAGAGAACATGAAAAAGATAAAAGCAGGCTATTCGATTTGGCTCGGGGTATTGATTATAAGTGGCGTTTTGCTGGCGGGCTGCATGCATTTTGGCAGCGATTCCAAGCCAGCCTCGCAGGCGACGGCACAGTCGAATCTTACGGCACCGTCGGCCAGCGGCAATGTTTCTGAGGCTCGCAATACGCCGGTCGTCCGGGCCGCGAAGGCAGTCGGACCGGCGATTGTCGGCATCACCAACAAAGCGGTGGCTCGCGATTGGTTCAACAATCAGGTCGAAGTCAATCAGGGTGTCGGTTCGGGCGTCATCTTTCAAAGTGACGGCTATATCGTGACGAATAATCACGTAATCAGCGGAGCCAAGGACATCACGGTTTCATTAGCGGACGGACGATCCTTGCCGGGTAAACTGATTGGTGCGGATGCGGCAACCGATATTGCTGTGGTCAAGGTCGAGGCAACGGATTTGCCAACGGCGACCTTTGGGAATTCGGATGATATTATGGTTGGTGAACCGGCGATTGCCATCGGTAATCCGATGGGTCTTGAATTTCAGGGCAGCGTGACCAGCGGTGTCATCAGTGCATTGAATCGCACGCTCGATATCGGCGAACGCCGCGTGAAACTTTTACAGACGGATGCCGCAATCAACCCGGGGAATTCCGGTGGTGCACTTGTCAATGCTGACGGACTCGTCATTGGTATCAACAGCGCTAAGGTAGCGGCTAACGGGGTTGAAGGTATGGGCTTTTCCATTCCCATCAACACCGTGCGGCCGATCATTGAGGAACTCATCAAAAATGGCCATGTCGTTCGGCCATACCTTGGCGTCGGTGTATTTGACAAGGAAACGGCAGCGCGTCAGGGATATCAGCTCAATATTGATGCCGGTGTCTATGTCGCACAGCTCACCGATGGCGGCCCGGGCAACAAAGCCGGTATTCAACGCGGCGACATCATCCTGACCATCAACGATAAGGAAGTTAATACCGTTGCGGATTTGCGCTCTGTCATTGGTGAATATAAGATCGGCACAAAAGTCAATGTTGAATATGTGCGCAATGGCAAGAAGAATACCGTCGAAGTTAAACTCGAAGAAATGCCGCAGGACAACGGATGAAGATAACGATTGTTGCCGCGGGCAAAATAAAAGAAAAATATTTGAGTATGGGTATTGCTGAATTTATGAAGCGACTGACACCGTTTGCAACGGTGAAATTCAGCGAGATAAGTGAAGAAAAGATGAAGGAAAATCCTTCGGCGGCCGAAAAGCAAAAAACGCTGGAAAACGAAGGGGAGCGCCTTTTAAAGCAGGTTCCAGCCGGCAGCTATCTCATCGTGCTCGATGTCTATGGCAAGCAGGCATCATCGGAAGAACTCTCGGCCCGGATCGATGAACTGGCCCTTGCGGGCAAGAGCAATATCACCTTTCTGATCGGCGGTGCCTTCGGCCTTTCGGCAGCCGTTCGCGCCGCCGCCGATGAAAAGCTCAGCTTTTCGCGCATGACCTTTACGCATCAGATGGTGCGCCTGCTCCTGGTTGAGCAGATCTACCGGGCCTTCAAGATCAGCCGGGGAGAAAAGTATCACTGGTAAATGGGGCTAAATAAAAAACCTGTCAAATTTCGATTTGGCAGGTTTTTTGGTTCTATAATAAGTTGGGTTAAGCAAACTATGGCTATCGTATAATATTTTCTACATCCCTTAAATGAATTGATAAAACAGCCCGTGATTTAGACAATAAAAATATAGTTTACCATGACCTGCTTTATGAAAGCGAAATTGCATATTCCATTCAGGATATTGCTTGACAATAAAAACTCTATCGCCTGTAACATAAGCGACAAAAGAGAGATAATGGTGTTTCTTCATTTCATGGCAGGATGAAACATACAGTTCATCTTCTATAGGTTCAATACGTAGTAGATGCTCTTCATTTCCTTTTGCAGCAACTAATGCTTCTAATCTCTTTCCACAACATGAAATAGTAGCATCTCCTGTTGCTGTCAGGAGATTATTGCATTGCGGGCAGACAAAAAAATTAAGTTTTTTCATATTTCCTCCAATCGTGCGGTTTAACTCAATTTTACCGGATAGAATTTCTTCAATATTAACGCCCAGAATTTGTGATAATTCTGGAAGCAATGATACATCCGGACAGCCAAGGCCACGCTCCCATTTACTGATGGTTTTATCGCTGATGTTCATTAAATCAGCTAACTGTTTTTGCGTCATAGCTTTTTCTTTTCGTAAATTGCATATTAATTTACCGATTTTGTCGCAATTCATTGGGATCACCTCATGAATTCAGTGTAGGTTATATTTAAAAGATAATCAATAAACGAATCGTAGAGTACCGGCGAAGCAAAGGATAAAATCCGCATGAATAACACAATGGAACGACTTAATCGCGAAATTTGGCGTCGCAGCCGTGTGGTTTGTAAATTAGCTGATTTTTACGAAGTATTTCTCGAAGGCTTGTTTTTGTATATTGAAAATATGGATATAATAGAATGTGAGGATGTGCAAATTTATTGTGAGGAAAAGTGCCGTTTGCTTGGAGTTTCGCTGTTTTCCAGTTGCCGCAACCGCTGGTTGCGGCAGCTGGAAAGCAGACTGGCTGGTGTGATGGCTCTGCTTTCCTTATACTGAGAGCAAAGGTGCACCGAAAATTTCCACAATGATTTATCAAAAAGGAGCCAAAAGAAATGAACATTGAAATTGCTGACCGCTTGGTCAATTTAAGAAAAGCGAATGGCCTGTCACAAGAAAATTTAGCAGAAAAACTCGGCATCAGCCGTCAGGCGGTAAGCAAATGGGAACGAGCCGAAGCGTCTCCCGATACAGATAATTTGATAGCATTAGCAAGACTTTACAAAATATCCCTTGATGAACTGCTGTTGATTGCAACTGAAGCCGCTCCCCCTAATCGTACGGTGTCAGCAGAGGGGGGAATCGATGGGAGTAAGTTCAGTGGCATTCATTTGAAGAGCAATGACGGCGAACTCTATATCGGACGAAACGGCATTTATGCGTCTGATGTTGAAAATGAGGAATGTGACGATAGAAAAGAAAGCATTCACATCGTTTGCAACGGGGAAAATTACACCTTTGCGGAAGCCCGCAAAAAATGGGGACATCCGCATAGCCAGCAGGCTGTTTTGTTCATCCTAACGATGGCGGTGATTCTTGTCTATGTTACAGTCGGCGTGTTTTATGGGATTTGGCATCCTACCTGGATGCTTTTTTGGCTCATTCCCATCAGCAGCAGAATTTCGTCTGCAATACAGCGAAAAGACTGGCAGCGGATTCCCTATCCGCTGATCATCACGGCCAGCTATCTTACCTTAGGTTTTTTGTATGAAGCCTGGCATCCTGCATGGATACTGTTCTTGACGATTCCCTTGTATTATTCGCTGCTCCGCTATTTCCGGCAAAGAAAAGGTACGATGCATACCTGAAAACCGGTCTTCCGCAAAGCATTGCTTTGCGGAAGACCGGTTTTTCTGTTGTGCAAAAGCCTTATTCTTTTTCTACCGGAATCCAAACTTCTGCTAAATAGCCATTTTTCGTCTGGAAGCGCTTTTCTATTTCGGGCACATGATCGCGGTGTTTATAGCCGGACGCTTGAAACCATTCCGGCAGCCGTTTCCATATCGCGGTTACCGTTTCCTGCTCCATAAACTGAGGACTTGTCAAACTGAAAATGACCCAGGTCGCTTTAGGGACAGCGAGTAGCTCAAAGGAAGCGGCAACTCCTTGTTCCGGGCGCTCTGCTGCCAGCATAAAGCGGAACTTGTCCTTTGCTTTGGCTTCGCAGGAAGCACATATACCGATGATTTTGCGTTCGTCATCGCCAGGCAGAGCCTTTCCTAGTGTTTCGAAAGGCCCTTGGCCGATAGCGTCCCAAATGCTTTGGACGACGCCATTACCAACGCTTTGCTCCACAAACTTCTTGATCGTTTCATACTGCTGTGCTTCATCATAAGGAATTTCTATGGACTTGCCAAATAATACAAATGCCGGAGCTTCTTCAATCCGGTAATTCATTGCAACATCTCCCTTGATCGAAATATGAAAGGAGATCCGCGGATAGGCCTTCAATGCCACGCCTTTATCGCGGGCGACGGAGGGCGTAACCCCGTGCATGTTTTGAAATGCTCGGGCAAATGAAATGGGTGAGTCATAAGTGTATTTGAGTGCCAAGTCGATGACCTTGATATTGCTGTTTTGTAATTCAAACGCGGCAAGTGTCATCCTGCGGCGCCGTATATACTCCGATAGCGGCATATCGACGATAAAAGAGAACATCCTTTGAAAATGATAGGTAGAACAGCATGCCATTTGGGCGACTATATCAAATTCAATCGTCTGGTCAAGGTGATCTTCAATATAATTCATTGCCGTATTCATTCTTGCCAACCATTCCATCGGCCTCCCTCCTTTCTTTTTCAGTATAGGGCAATGCGATAGTCATTTCGAAACTTTCAATGCACGAATTTGTTTGCTGCGATTTTAAACAGGTCATTTATTCCGTTGCGCTGACCTTTTTGCCCATCAGATAGGTCGCTTGGATATTTCGGTCATCGCCGAGCATCTGCAGGCCGAACAGTAAGGCTTCAATGCTCCACTGCCGGTTTGCCTGCAGGTAGTCCATGCGCAATTTCTGGAGCCGGTGCGCCCGGTAATCGATGACCACGAAATCCGCTTCATTGCCCGTCGCAAAGCTGCCGATTTTATCTGCCAGATGGAGTCCTCTGGCCGCACCCAAGGTGATTTTATAGAAGCTTTCAAAGGCATCCATCGGATAGCCGTTGAGTTGCTGCACCTTATAGGCTTCATTCAAGGTCTGCAGCAGGGAAAAGCTGGTTCCCGCGCCGACATCCGTAGCGATTGCCGTTTTGACGCCATAGGCATTGGCGCGCTGCATATCATATAATCCGCTGCCCAGAAACAGGTTTGAGGTCGGGCAGTGGGCGATCAGCGCGCCGGCGGCATGAATTCGCTCCATTTCCGAAGCGGAAAGATAAATGCCATGGGCAAAAATGGATCGTTCGGTCAGCAGGCCATGTTGTTCATAAATATCCAGATAGTCTTTATTTGAGGGAAATAATTCCAGTGTTGCGGCGACTTCTGCCTGGTTTTCGGATAAATGGGTCTGGATGAATGTATCCGGGTATTCCCGATGCAATCGCCCGGCCAGCTCCAGCTCTTTTTCGCCGCAGGTGATGGCAAAGCGCGGCGTGACGGCATAGAGGCTGCGGCCGTTTCTGTGCCATTTTTCAAGCAGCGCTTTGCTGTCGGCATAGGAATTTTCGGCGCTTGCAAGCAGGCTTTCCGGCGCATTTCGTTCCATCAGTACCTTGCCAGCAATGATGCGCATGTTAGCGGTTTGGGCGGCTTGGAATAAGGCATCGGTAGATTCTTTGTGTACAGTGGCAAAGGCAGCGCAGGTTGTGGTACCATTTTTTAAAAGTTCATGGATGAAATCAGCGGCGATTTCATCCGCCCAGGCTTGCGTGGCAAAATTTTCCTCGACGGGAAAGGTGTATTCCTTGAGCCAGTCAAGCAGTTGTTTTCCGTGCGATGCGATGATTTGTGTCTGTGGATAATGGATGTGGGTATCGATGAATCCCGGCATGAGTAGCCTGCCGGAATAGTCTTCAAGTTTTGCCTGGGGGTGCAGTGCCTGTAAATCTTCATACTTGCCCATGCCGGCAATATGTCCGTCGGCGACGACGATCGCACCATCTTCATAATAGCGGCAGGCATCTTTGGGTTCTGCGGTGTTGTTTGGATCGGCAATGAAATCCAAAACTTCGCCGCGAAAAATTTTTTCCATAGGGAAACCTCCTCTGCATATTTCTGTGTTTCAGGCCCTAAAAAAAGTTGGCAAAAGGAGGGTTCCTCTTGCCCGGGTTTACGCTTTAATCGCCCAGCGCAATTTCGCTGAGCGGGCCCGGCTGTTGTTATGGCATTCTTCCGCGGTCGGTCGGATTGGATCTGGGGCGATTTCACGGTAAATGCCTTCGCGCAGGAAGTATTTAAAGGACTTTTTGACGCGGCGGTCTTCGCCGGAATGGAAGGTGAGGATGGCGACGCGTCCGCCGGCGGCAAGGACGGCGGGCAGCTTTTCTAAAAATTCATCCAACACGTCAAACTCGTTGTTGACATCAATTCGCAGGGCCTGGAAGGAGCGCTGGCAGGATTTTTTGATTTCTGCGTCCGTGATTTTCGGGACGGAGGCTTGCAATGCTTGTTGGATGACATTGTGCAGCTGCGTGGTCGTTGTTATCTCGAGGCCTTTTTTTATCGTCGCCGCAATGGCGCGGGCGATGATCCGGGCATGAGGTTCATCGGAATATTCAAGCAGCATATCCTGCAATTCATCGGCGGTCAGTTCTTTTAAACGGCTGGCAGCCGATTCGCCCTTTTGGGGGTTCAGGCGCAAGTCAAGCAGGCCTTCCGTCTTAAAGGAAAAGCCGCGTTCCGGATTGTCTATTTGCATCGAAGAAACACCTAAATCCGCGAGGACGAAATGAAACGCGCCTCCTGCGGGGTGGATCTCATCAATTTGAGAAAAGTTCATTTGTTTGATCTCCAGAATTTCCGGGCCATAGCCGAGGCGTGCCAAGCGTTCTTTGGTGCGCGGCAATTCTATGGGATCTACATCGGTTGCATACAAGCGGCCTTTGCCATCGAGCTGCTTGAGCATCTCCCGGGTATGCCCTCCATAGCCTAAGGTTGCATCCAGGCCGGTTTGGCCGGGGCTGATTTGCAAAAAATCCAAGATTTCCTTGACGCAAATGGAAATATGCATACCGGCAGGAGTATTGCCCTTCTGCATGATTTTTGCCACGTCATCGGCATATTGTTCAGGATGCAGTTCTTTGTATTTTTCTTTAAAATTCTTCGGGTGCGTTCCTTTATAGCGGATGCGCCGTTGATGTTGGGGCTCTTGCCCTTCGAATACGTGATCTTGGGCCATGCTATTCCCTCATTTTCATTCTGTATTTTTGTACTTTTCTTATAAATTACTATCATAGCAGATGCAATTTGTTAAAGCAACACGAAGCACTTGGCGCTATGCCGGCCGCCGCTATTGGATTTTTGTTGTTTCGCTGTTTATATGGTAGAATTAAATAGATACGGCTGGACGGAACTTCTTTGCCGACCGTTAACTAAACGGGGCGAAAATGAAAAAAGTGGACAAAAAACGTCCCCTCTGACACAACGTAAAGGAACGATGCATCATGAAAGCAGCAAGCATAACGAATATCGCCCGCATTCGCACGGATTTTCCGACGAAGTTCGGCGTGCCCCGCCAAAGCGGCCTTGTGCCATTGGCCGCACGGATTGTTTTTGAACCGCCGTACCGTGATCCCAGTGCAGTTCGGGGCTTGGAAGGGTTTTCTCATATATGGCTGATCTGGCAATTTTCCGAGGCTGTAGGCAGCAAGTTTTCGCCTACCGTCCGGCCGCCAAGGCTCGGCGGCAATGCCCGTATGGGTGTATTTGCCACGCGGTCGCCCTTCCGGCCTAACCATCTGGGGCTTTCTTCGGTGAAGTTGGAGCGGATCGAACTGCATCCGGCCTTGGGGCCGGTTCTGCATATCGTGGGGGCGGATATGGTTGATCAGACACCGATTTTTGACATCAAACCGTATTTGCCGTATGTGGACAGCCATCCCACGGCCAGCGGTGGTTTTGCTGAACCGCTGGCGGCTTATAAGCTGCAGGTTGTTTTTCCGGAGCAGTGGATCGCATGTATCCCCGAGCCTCTTCGCGGTGGATTGTACAGCCTTCTGGAACAAGATCCGCGTCCGGCGTATGTACAGGATAGTGCGCGAATTTTTGGCATTGCCTTTGCCGATTTTGATGTCCGCTTTACGGTAGCTGCGGGCATTCTTACGGTGGTGCAGATCGAAGTGGCTGCTAAAGATCGCTGATGCATTTGAACGTGGTGAAAATACTGGCAGTTGTAACGGGGAACAGAAGGGGAATTATGGAAAAATATACGACGTATAAAATAGAAAGTGAACATGCGGATTGGATTCTCGAAAGCTATTTGAAGCAGATTTTACAGTATTCTGGCAGAAAGCTGCAGAAGCTGACGCGCCAAAAAGGCATTTTGTTAAATGGAAAAGCCGCTTTTTTGCAGAAAAAAGTAAAAGCCGGCGATACGCTGCGCATTTTACAAGAGGCCGATGCCGACTATGGTGTTTTGCCGGAAGAAGGGCCGGTTGAAATCCTGTATGAAGATGAATCCATGCTGGTGCTGAATAAACCGGCCCGGCAGCTGGTGCATCCCGCGGGACAGACTACGAAGGGAACGCTGGCCAATTATCTGGCCCATGCACTGCAGCAGCGCCATATCATGGCAACCATTCGCCCGGTACACCGATTGGATCGGGATACTTCCGGCTGCATCATTTTTGCCAAAGATTCCCGCAGCCAATTTCTGTTGGAACAGCAATTAGCAGAAAAAAGCTTGCAACGAACTTACTGGGCTTTGGTGAAGGGCAGCGTCAGCCCGGTGTCTGGGACGATCACGGCGCCGATTGGCGCCCATCCGACGCGACCCAACCGGCGGGCTGTCAGAGAGCAGGGCGATCCGGCTGTTACGCACTACCGAACCATAAGCCGTTATGCGGAGTATTCCTTGCTGGAAGTAACTTTGGATACAGGGCGAACCCATCAGATCCGGCTGCATTTGGCCCATCTGGGACATCCGATTCTTGGTGATGGCATGTATGGGGTGCGGGTCCCCTTTCTGATCCGGCAGGCTTTGCATGCTGTTTCTATATGTTTTCGGGATTTAAAGAACCATCGTGAAATTACTGTGCAGGCGCCGCTGCCCCAGGATTTCAGGAAAGCCATGGAGCTTTGTCAAAGGCAGTAAAGGCGGCTGTTGAATATGAATAGATGGCAGGATTTCGGTTGGTTTTAGGGAATAAGAGAGAAAATAGAGAGTTTACGGTTGGAAAGGAGCAAGTTCTCATGTTTTACAATTGGCGCAATATCAAGATTTCGACGTATTTGTTGATTCTGCTGACGGTCATCGCGATTGCGAGTGTTGTCATTGAACACAAGGATCTTCTGTAGGAATAAATGTTTTCGGGCATAGCAAAGGCGACCGGGTAGAGTGAGATCTTCCAGGTCGCCTTTTGCAGCTTGTTTATAGGGACAGTGTCATATCAAACCATTCGGCACCGCCGTGCTTGGAGGCGGAAAGACCGCTATTGACATAACCGAAGGATTCATAATAATGTACCAAATGATCCTTGCAGGTCAGGATGATGTTTTGTTTGCCGCTGTCTCTGGCACAGCGAATAAATTCTTTCATTAATTGTCCGGCGATTCCCTGGCAGCGGTAGTCCGGAATGACATCCAGCCCGAATACAGCCTGGTTTTTCCCCTGGGGATTGTGTTCTTTGACGGATGAAAATAGCGCATCATAGATTACCGGGCTGTCGGTAGAGCCGCCGTTGATAAAGCCGATTAAAGTGCCAGCGGCTTCCGCGACCAGAAAGGATTCGGGGAAGAACTCCATTCTGGCGGCCAAAGCTTGGCTGGAGGCAGCTTCGGCTGGGGGAAAGCAGCAGGCTTCTATTGCCGCGACTTGAGCAAGATCCTCGGGCCGAACATTTCTGATCTGCAATTTTTTCATAGTATCATCTCCTCGGTATATTTTTTTGCATGGTTCCTCTTGGCGCCGGTTTAGCCGAAAGTGGTATTTTCCCCTTTGCGGCAAAGCGCGGCAGGTTGTTTTTATTATAGCACAAAGGCCGTTGCTTTTAAATTTTGCCAAGAAAGCATGGGTGGCAGAGGATTCTTTTTGTTTATGAAGAAATAGCACTAAGTAGATATTTTTCGCTAAGGCAATTGCGTGGTCTTGAAAGGGGCTGGAGTTCATCATGTTGAAAAAGCTGTCAAGGGAGTATCTGTTTTCTGCCATCTTGTTGGTGGCGGTTCTTTTGGGCGGGGCGTTGGGCGCTGTTTTAGGGCCTAAGGCGGCCGTGTTGAAGCCATTTGGCGATCTGTTTTTGAATTTGTTGTTCATGATTATCGTGCCGATGGTGTTTTTTGGCATTGCTTCAGCGATTGCTTCGATGGCAGAAGTGCAGCGGCTCGGGAAAATTATAGGCAGCGTTGCTCTGGTGTTTTTGGCAACGGGGCTGCTTGCGGCCGGATTGGGCTTTGCTGTTGCCTGGGCCATGAATCCGACGGAGGGAATTAATTATGCCGCACTGCAGAGTCTGGTTCAGGTGGATGCCGCCAGTTCCGATAAGGTCAAGCAGATCGGCTTTATGGGGCAGATTGTCAATACGTTTACCGTCAGCGATTTCCCGCTGGCCTTTTCTAAGGCACATATTCTTCCCTTGATTGTGCTGGCAGCGCTGGTCGGATTGGCAACAACCCTGGTGGGAGAGGCGGCAAAACCAGTAGCTGATTTTCTGGCGGCCGCTAATCTCGTCATGCTGAAGGTCGTCAAGATCATCATGTATTATGCGCCGATCGGTCTGGGAGCCTATTTTGCCAATGTCGTTGGTGAACTGGGCACACAGATTCTGCAAGGTTATTTGCAGACGTTTCTTACCTATTTGATTTTGACGGGCATCTATTATTTTGGCTTTTTTACGCTGTATGCTTATATTGCCGCTGGCAAAGAGGGCGTTGGTGTTTTTTGGCGGCATGCGTTGGAGCCTTCGGTTACTGCACTGGCTACCTGTTCCAGCGCGGCTTCGATTCCGATCAATCTGGTTGCGGCCAAGGCGATTGGCGTCCCGAATGATATGGTTGAGATGGTCATTCCCTTGGGGGCAAATATCCACAAGGACGGTTCAGTTTTCGGCGGGGTCTTGAAAATCGTCTTTCTGTTCGGCCTCTTTGGCTTGGATATGAGCAGCTTTTCCACTTGCCTCGGCATCGTCGGGGTGGCTTTTCTGGTCGGAGCAGTTATGGGAGCGCTGCCGGGTGGCGGTATGATTGGCGAAATGCTGATTATCAGCGTGTATGGATTTTCCCCGGAGGTTTTGCCCATCATTGCCGTTATCAGTACGATCATCGATGCCCCGGCGACGCTGTTGAATTCCACGGGCAACGTGGTTTGCTCCATGCTGATCGCCCGCCTGGTCGAAGGAAAAGACTGGCTGGTCAAAAACTATCAGAAGGACAGTGAAACAGAAGTTGTTCGTTTATGAGGGACGAAAAAATTTAATCGCATTAAATTGAGCAAGCCAAGGGCTTCTGCCAAATTTTTCTGAAAAATAGGCAGGAGCTTTTGCCGTATATAGCAAATATACACGATAGAGAGATTTGCCAGTGGTGTCGTGCACGCATCGTGCAGGGGGCTTTGGCAGGCATATGGGAGGAATTCCGGTGAAGAGAAATGACATCCGGGAGAGATTTTTAGATAAACTGTCTGTGGCTGCCAATTTAAGCCGGTTGATCATGGTATTCGGCCTTTTTCTGATAGGCTACATATGGGTGGATTTGTATTGCGACATACAGACGGAGCGCGAAGTGGGGCTGCAAAGTGCCAGCAAGGAGACATCCAATCTGGCCCGGACATTTGAAGAGCATACGCTGCGGACGATCAAAAGCGCAGATCAGACGGCATTTGTGATCAAACAGCAAGTTGAAGGCGCCGCTGCGCCGGTAAATATAGCGCAGTACCTCAAGCAGGGGCAGCCGATGGGGCAGCCCTTTGTGCGGTTGCGCGTGATTGATGCGGCGGGGGCGATCCTGGCCAGCAGCGAGGCGAGCGAAAAGAATTTTGACAGCCGCAACTATGAACATTTTTTTGTGCACCGTTATGTTGACAGCGGGCAGTTGTTTATCGGTCGACCCGCATGGGATCCGTATTCAGCGAAGTGGACGATTCCCATGACGCGGCGGATCAATAAAGCGGACGGCAGTTTTGGCGGCGTTGTGGCGGTCTATGTGGATCCTTATTATTTTGGGGATTTATACAAGCAGATTGATCTGGGGAAAAATTCGTCGATCGTTCTTGTCGGCCGGGACGCGATCGTAAGGGCCCGGCAATCCGATAAAAATGCAGCGGTTGGGCAGAATTTAGCGGCCAGTGAAATCATGAAGCGGCTGGAAACGAGCGATACGGGAAGTTATACTGGTGAAAGCACCGTGGATGGAATTCGACGGATTTACAGCTATCGTTCTTTGGCGGATTATCCGTTTGTCGTGCTTGTCGGCATAGCGGAAGATACGGTCTTACATAATATAAATGAACGGATTTTGGGTAATTGCCGGGTGGCCGGAATCGTGACCTTGGCGATTCTTGGTTTTATCGGCCTGCTCCTGCGGGCCAGCCGCCGTCAGCAGGCGGCTGAGAAGGCATTGCAGAAGGCACAGGCCAATCTGGAACTACAGGTCGATGCGCGGACGCTCGAACTGTCAGCAGCTAACCAGCAGCTGACAGCGATGAACGGAGCCCTTGAGGCTGTGAACCAGGAATTAGAGGAAGAGGTCATGGAGCGGCGGCGTATTGAAGGGGAGCTCCGAAAAAAAACAGAGGAAATGTGGCAGATGGCGTATTTTGACAGCCTGACGGGGCTGCCGAATCGCGCCTATTTGCTGGAATGGTTCACGGAGGAATTGAGAGCAGGCGAATCGGAAGAGACGGCGGGGCTTTTGCTGTTTATCGATTTGGATGAACTCAAGCTCATCAATGACAGTTTCGGTCACGTCTGTGGGGATGCGATCATTGTTATGGCCGGACAGCGGATTAAGGCGCTTGTCGGACAGGATGACTTCGTCGCGCATACCGGTGGGGATGAATTCATTGTTGCCTTGCCGGGCAGCCGCACTTTGGCGGAGATTGCGGCACTGGCCAAGCAGTTGATGGAAGCCATCAGCCGCCAGCAGCGGATTGATGGAACGGATTTTCAGGTCACGGCCAGCATGGGGATTGCCCGTTATCCGGAAGATGGCGACTGCGTGCAAGAGTTGTTCAAAAATGCGGATAATGCCATGTATGCTGCTAAGCGGGCTGGGAAAAACTGCTGGCGCATGTATGCCGCTGCGATGCAGACGGAAGTCTATGAAAAAATGGTGCTGACGAACAGCTTGCGTGAGGCAATCAGCCGCAATGAACTGGAAGTACATTATCAGCCGCAGGTGAATGTGGAGACTGGCCGGGTCAGCGGCTTCGAAGCCCTGCTGCGCTGGAATAGTATAAAATACGGCATGATATCACCGGTGAAGTTTATTCCGTTGGCAGAAGAAAGCGGGTTGATTCAGTCCATCGGGAAATGGGTAATGCAGGAGGCCTGCCGTTTTGCGAAGCGCCTTGAGGCAGCAGGCTACAGTGACATCTACATCGCGGTCAATGTATCCGCGCAGCAGCTGGCCGAGGAAAATTTCGTGGCTATGGTGCAGCAGGTGTTGCAGACGGCAAAGATCGCCAAGCATCGCTTGGAAATAGAGATTACGGAAAGCGTATTGTTGACTTCGATCGAAAACAGCATCCAAAAACTCAGGCAACTGCACGATCTTGGCATAAAGCTGTCGCTGGATGATTTTGGCGTGGGCTATTCCTCCCTGACCTATTTGCGCCGCTTGCCGGTGGATACCTTGAAAATCGACAAATCCTTTATCGATATGATCGGAATCGATGTCAAGGGGGCCGAAATCATCGGCGCGATTATCCATATGGCGCATGTTTTGGATAAGCGGGTCATTGCCGAAGGCGTGGAAACAGAAAAGCAGCTGCAGTATCTGGCGGCCAGCCATTGCGATTGCATTCAAGGCTATTTTTTCAGCCGACCGCTGCCGGAGGGAAAAGCTGTTAAATTTTTGCAGAAAAATTCACCTGAAATGCAGGCGGAGGCAATGCGGGCGGATTTGCTGCCGGATATGAAGTAAGAGAGGATATCTTTGTCCTGCTTTTTCCCTTTAAAACGCTACGGCTGGACAATGCCGCTGGATTTTGGGCGTATGTCCATACTGCGAAGGCCCCCTTAGTGAAAATATACTAAGGGGGCCTTCGCAGTATGGATGCATAACTTTGCTGGCAGTTTTTAGCGGATAAGGTATTTTTGAAACCAGGCGGCGGCCAAGGCGGCAACTTTTTCGAGGGTGCCGGGTTCTTCAAAGAGATGTGTTGCGCCGGGGACTATTTCGAGTTGCTTGACGGCTTTGATTTTTTCGTAGGCCTGCTCGTTGAGCTCGATGACCTCGTCGTCATAGCCGCCGACAAGCAGCAAGATGGGAGCTTTTAGGCGGGGCAGGTATGGGCCGGCCATATCCGGGCGTCCACCGCGGGAAACGACGGCGCGGATCCGGACGTCTAGGGCGGCGGCCTCAATAGCGGCCGCCGCACCGGTGCTGGCGCCGAAATGCCGATGGGCAGGTTTTTCGTTCCGGCTGCGTTAACAGCCAGTTGCTTGCCGACTGTAGGCGTTCGGCAAGCAGGTCAATATCAAAGCGCATTTCATAAATCTGTTCTTCTTTAAGCGTCAACAGATCCATGAGCAGCGTTGCCAGGCCGCACTGGCGCAGTACGGCCGCCACGTAGTTGTTGCGCGGGCTGTGCCGGCTGCTGCCGCTACCATGGGCAAAAAGAACGATGCCGGAAGCCTTGTCCGGGATGGTCAGGGAGCCGGGCAGTTCGACTTTTTCGCCGGGGATGATGACCTGCCTTTCAAGCGCAAATGCAGGGTTCATAAGGCCGACCTCCCTTTGTTTTTTACGGATTTTAAGAGGGTAAGCACTTCACTGTCTTCCAGCTGGGGAAAATCCTGATAATACGCGCCAACAGAGCCCCGGTAGTTCCGGTCGATATCCAGGGAAACGAGTTCGTCGGTCAGAGCCATGAGCTTTTTCGCTGTGTCGTAAGGGACTACCGGAATGGCAACAATCAGTTTTTTCGGCGTACGCTGTTTTAGGGCTGTGATGGCAGCCAGCATGGTGAGTCCGGTCGCAATGCCGTCGTCGACAACGATGACGGTTTTGCCGCCGGCCGGCTGCGGGGCGAGCGCCGGCATATAGGCGCTGCGGCGCCGGTTGATTTCCCGGCGCACTTTGTCGGTGGCCGCACCAAACCAGGCTGGATCAAGCAGTTCAATTTCAGCGGCATTGCAGATGGGATCCCCGTCTTCGGCGATGGCGCAGATGGCGTATTCGCTGTTAGCTGGGTGGCCGATTTTTTTTGTCAGAATCAGGTCAAGCGGCGCATCAAGCCGGTTGGCAATGGCTACTGCCGGAACCACGCCGCCGCGCGGCAGGGCAAAGACGACAATGTCTTCGCCGCGATATTTTTCTAAGGCAGCCGCGAGCTGTTTTCCTGCGTCTTCGCGGTTTTTGAAGAGCATTTTCTAGCCTCCTTTGAACTTGGCAGAAGATAAAATAAGAAAACACCTAGCAGGCCCCTTCCTCGCGGGAGGAAAAAGGCTCGACAGGTGCCGTTTGCCGGATTCATTATCGATGCAGCCAATGCAGTTCCCGGTGACAACGCAGCATCTTCAAGCCTTCGCTGTAGAGCATGGATGTGAGGGTATCTGGGCGTGCTGTTTTCTGTTTATATTATACCGCAGTTTTTGGAGCAAGGTAAGCCTTCGCTGGGAAATATTCGGCAGAGCTGGTGCTTTAAACAGCGATGCCCCGCTGCGCTTTTTTGAGCGTAGCGGGGCAGTGTTCAGGGCTGCAGGAGCAACGGAATTTTTTCTTCGTCAGCCAAATCGTCAGCTTCATAGAAGATGTCGTCGTCTTCGAGGTATTCGCCATTTTCGATTTCGATGATGACTAAGGGCATTTTTCCGGGATTTCGCAAAGAATACATCGTTGTCATGGGAATGAAGGCACTTTGATTTGTATGCAGGATTTGCTGCTGGCCGGCTACTTCGATTTGAGCGGTACCACGGCTGATGACCCAATGCACGCTGCGGTGGTAATGCATGCAGGCCGGCAGAGAGCCGCCGGGATTTAAGATCAGCTTCTTGAGTTTATAGCCGGGGTTTTGACCCAGAAGGGTGCTGTTGCCCCAGGAAAAATAAATCCGGGGCGGGGATACAGCTTCCTTGCGGCCGCGGGTATTGAGAATGCTGACCAGCTCTTTGACTTTTTGGGATTCCCCCTTTTGGGCGACTAAGATGACATCTGCCGTTTCGACGACCATGATATTATCCAGTCCGATGCCGGCAATCAGCCGGCTCTGCCCGAGCAGCAGGCTGTCCGAGCAGTCGATCGGCAGGCAGTCCCCTTGCAGGGCATTGCCAAAAGCATCCTTGTCGAGGATATCATAGATGGCATCCCAGGATCCGACATCATTCCAGTAAAGGTGCAGGGGCAGTGTGACGCCGCGGAGCGTTTTTTCGGCGACAGCGTAGTCAATGGATATGTTGGGCATCTGGCTGAAATTCGCCAAGGTTTCGCTGTAGGTTGGCTGAATCTGTTGGAAAAGATCCGGCGCATAGGCTTCTAATTCCTGAAAATAAATATCGAGGCGGAAGGCAAACATGCCCGAATTCCAGTAGTAGTTGCCTTTTTTAAGATAGGCTTCTGCCGTGGCCAGATCGGGTTTCTCTTTGAAGGCCTTAGTCTTATAGGCACCCTGCAGGTCTTCGCCAGCTTCGATGTAGCCAAAGCCCGTTTCCGGTTTTGTCGGCGCAATGCCAAAGGTCACGAAATTGCCGCTTTGGGCAAATTCAGCACCTTTGCTGACAGCGCTTTGGAAGGCGATGTTCGGCCGGATGATATGGTCCGATGGTGAAATAAATACGACTTCGTCGGGCGGGCAGCCCAGCTTTTCACGGCAGTACTGGGCTGCCAGTGCAATCGCCGGAGCGGTATTGCGGGCTTCGGGTTCTAAAAGGATCGTCGCTTCTTCAGCGCCGCAGGCGGCGAGCTCACTTTTGACATGGTGCAAATATTCCTGATTTGTTACGATCAGAATGTCCTGCGTTTTGACAAAATTTTGAAACCGCTTGATGGTATTAGCAAAAAGCGAGTTGTCATTGTCGATGTTTAAGAATTGTTTGGGCATACATTGTCTGGACAGCGGAAACAGACGGGTGCCGCCGCCGCCGGCTAAAATAAATATTTTCATAAACGATAGCTTCTTTCGGTTGCATCTTTATTTTGCCTTAAAGCCTGGGCAGCTTTTATTTTTGGTATGGCAGCATGGTGCTGTGGGCCATTGCATAACCGACGATGCTTTCGGAACCCTGGTTGAGGTTCACACCTTGTTCGGTTAGTCCGTCGTAACAGCCGCCGGTATCCGGGTTTAGCAGGCTCTGCCCCAGGCAGTTTTCGCCGTGGTACCAGGCAAAACTTTTTTGGGCGAGTTCCAGCCATTCGGCGTTGCCGGTGATCTGAAAGGCATAGCTGTGAGCCAGGGTTGATATGGAGGCTTCAACTGGCTGCTGGTCATATAAAGCGGGCTTGCCGCCGCAGGGATACCAGCCTTTGCAGCCAATCGGCTGAAAAAAGCCGTTACGAAAGACGATGTGGTCGAGAAAATGCAGACTGTCGTCGGCGATTTGCAAAAATTCCGGTGCCTCTGTCGTTTTATAGGCCAGGTACATCGACCAGGGAAGCAGGGCGTTGTCATAGGCTAAACAGCCTTCAAACCAGTGCCAGTCGGTGTCCGAGTTTTTCTTGAACAGGACGGCCAGATCGTCAGCCAGCATGGATAATTCCTTGAGGGCTGAAGCATCTTGCCAAAAGTAAAGGCCCAGTATCGCATAGGCTTTACTGCGGGGAAATACCAGTTTTTTGCTGTGCGGCTGGGCCTTTCGCAAGGCGTTTTCACAGGCTTTTTGAATGCCACGGGGGAGTTTGGCGGATTTTGCCGTATACCCCAAAGCCCAAAGGCAGCGCCCGAAACAGTCGTCTGAAGGTATTTCATCGATGAACATCCGGTTATAGCCCATGAAATTTCGAAACAAGCCGTTTTCTGTTTGGGCATATAAGACAAAGGCCAGATAACGGTAAATCAACGCAAGGTATTTATTGGCAAGTGTCTGTTCATAAAGCATGACGGCCATCAGCAGGGCCCGGGCATTGTCATCGGTGGTATAGCCTTTTCCAAGATCCGGCAGATCGAATAACGTGTGTTGAAAGATTCCGGTATCATCGGTTATGCGGAAGATGTGACTGTCGTTAAAGGTGGTTTTGCTGCCTGTGTTCATAGTGTCACCTTCCGACTGCTGCCAGCGGGCCTGTCAAAGGCATATATTTTGGCGCCGTGACGTTCGGCTTGTTTTTTTTTCAGGTCGGTTCGTTTTGGTTGTACGTTTTCCTGGCACAGTTTTTGATAGCGGTCGGCAACGTTTTCCCAGGTCATCGCCGCGCCGAGTTTTAGGGTTTTTCGTTCCATGGCAGCTTTTTCCACCGGGTTGTCGAGAATCAGGCTGATGCAGCTGGCCAGGGAGTCAGCATCTTTGAACTCACCCAAGAGGCCGCGGCCGTTGCCAAGCATTTCCTGTGCGTAGCGGTACGGTGTCGATACGACGGCCCGTCCGTAACCGATTGCGTAAGCGAGCGTGCCACTGACGGCCTGCTCAGCGGAAATATAAGGCGTCAAATAGATGTCAGATGCCTGCAGATAGGAAATGAGCTCTTTTTTTGTCAGGTATTTGTCGACAAAGCGTACATGAGCGCTTATACCTAATTCGGCGGCAAGTTTCAGCAGGCTTTTGCGATAGGCTTCGCCGCTGCGCTTTTTGATTTCCGGATGGGTCTTACCCAGGATAAGATAGAGGACATCCGGGTGCTGGGCTATGACCTTGGCTATGGCACGGATGCCGTATTCAAGTCCTTTGGCTGGGCTGATCAGGCCGAAGCTGCTGATAATTGTGTGTCCCTTGAGTCCGGGATAAAAGGACTTCAGCTGTTCCCGGGAAGGCATCTGCATGTAAGGGACGCCGTGCGGGATAAAAGCGATTTTGTCAGCGGGGATTTGGTAAATTTCTGTCAGCAGAGGGATGGAACTCGTTGACATAGAAACCAGCGCGGAACTCAAGCTGCCGAGCTTTTGCAAAATGGATTTCTGCGCTTCCGTAGGGCTTTTCAAAATGGTATGCAGCGTTACGATAAAGGGAATCGTCAGCGCCTCGGCCAAGTCCAGGATATAGTCGCCGTTCAGGCCGCCGAAAATACCGTATTCATGTTCAATGACGAGTAAGTCGGCGTGGCTGTTGGCCCAAGCAGCTGCTTCCTGGTAGTTTGCCCGCTGGTCCTGCTGCAGGCGGAACTGAACCTTGGGATTGGCATAGGATTCATTTTTGGTCACAGCAATGACGCTCGTTTCGACCGTGTCCAGCGCATCCATGGCGGTGACTAAGTCTTCGGTGAAGGTAGCTAAGCCGCATTCGCGCGGCGGATAGGTGCTCAAAAAAGCAATTTTTGTTTGATGTTTATTCATGATGAAGGTATCCTTTCTATTCGTAGCTGTTTTTTTATTGGTAGATATCGTTCGTATGCTGGCCCGGACAGCGGTGAAGATAAGCGAGAACTTCCTGGAGATTTGCGGTAGCCAAGGCGACGCAGGTATCGGCGCCGCCGTAATAGATACGGATTGTCTCGTTTGCCTCATCTAAAAGCCAGCCGCAGGGAAAGACGACATCGCCGACATCGCCAAAGCGTTCATAAGCCTCTTCCGGGCCGAAAATCCATTCGTCGCTGCGGTGCAGAACCAAGGACGGGTTTTCCAAATCGAGCAGAGCCAGTCCGAGCCGGTAAATCGCGCCGGAGGCGGTCTGCCTTACACCGTGGTAGAGAATCAGCCAGCCGTCGGTGGTTTCGAGCGGCGGTGTCGACAGGCCGATTTTGCCGCTGTCCCACCAGCCGCCGGCCCGGGCATGCAAGAGGATTTCCTGGCTGTTCCAAATCTGTAGATCCTCCGAATAGGAAATCCAGATATGGGCACCGGGAATATAACTGTCATTGACGATCGGCCGATGGATCAGCACCCATTTGTCGTTGATCTTACGCGGGAAGAGGGCAGCATCTTTGTCGTCTATGCCGCTGATTGGGCCTATTTTTACGAAATTTCTGAAATCTTCCGTAAGAGCTAAAGACACGATGGGGCCGCGCTGCGAAAATGCGGTATAGGTGATGGCCCATTTCGCCAAATCTTCCATCCAAGTGATGCGGGGGTCTTCAATTCCCCAGAGTTCTTCGGGATTTTGATGGACGGTCGGGAATAAGGTCGGTTCGCTGTCGATGTGCCAGCCATCGATGCCGTTTTTGCTGCGGGCAACGGTAAGATGCGAGAAACCACGGCGGTCTTCAGCGCGGACGAGCAGCAGTACTTCTCCTTGGAAAATTGTTGCCCCGGGGTTAAATACCGAGTGAATCGGATAGGGCCAATCTTGTGCCGTTAAAATAGGATTTCCGTGATGGCGGTGGAAGAGCTCGTGAAACGAGCCGTTATCGTTTTGGAGCCTGGTGATAAAGCTTTTACTTGTCAAAATAAACGCGCCTCCGATACATTTGATTTTGTAGAGCCGGTTTTTCGGGGCATCTGCCTTAAAAAAGCATATAAAAAATATATTGCCAAGCGGCAATATATTTAAGGTAGATATCTTCGATTTGAAAAGGCATTTGTGTGTTCGGCTGTTTTGCCCACAGCGTAAAGTGAATGCTATGGGCTTCTCTCCAGTGTATACTCGCTGCAGGACATTGTCAATTTTACAAAAAAAGGATATAGTTTTTAGCGAAGGACTTACACACAAAATCTTTCTTGAAAAAAATGCTTGTGGATAAAATCGGGCTTACAACCGGCAAAAAACAAGAAAAAAGCCGACTTGTCCACAAAACTATCCACAAAAACCTATGTTCCTGTGGATAAGTAGGGGACGGATTATTTTTTGCGTGATGGGCTCGAAAGGGAAATATTTCAGAAAATCATAAAAACATTTGACAAAAATGGCGATGAGTGGTAAGATAATATCTGTTGGTTGTGAGAACAACTCATATGACTCTGTAGCTCAGTTGGATTAGAGTATTTGACTACGAATCAAAGGGTCGCAGGTTCGAGTCCTGCCAGGGTCACCATATGAAATTTAAGCACTGGATTTGTTTCCGGTGCTTTTTTTATTGCCTGCTGGAAATTTTGTTTTGAATTATCATGTCTATGCATATATAATGGTGATATAGATGAAAGTTATTTTGCAGAAGTGCAGTTTGTCTGTTTTGGGGAGGGTATCAGATGGAAGAAACGATAACGCGCCGTGAGCGAAAAAAAATACATTCGAAAAAGGCTATTATTGAAGCGGCTGTCAAGCTGTTCAGCCAAAAAGGATTTCAGGAAACTTCCGTTGCCGATATCATGAACGAGGCGGACTTGGGGATCGGAACCTTTTATAACTATTTCGATTCGAAGGAAGAGATCTTAAAGAGCCTGCTCAGTGAAATCGTCGATCAGATCCGCCAGTCCTTTGCGTCATCATTGCAGCAGGGTGAAAAGCCGGCCGGTGTGGTTTTGGCTGAAACCGTGCAGCTGACGACGACACTTTTAGATGAGAACCGTTTCGTTCTGCCGCTGTTTTTGCGGGCGGCGGATCGCAGTGCCTTGCCGAAAGAAGCGGAGCATCCGGCGGGAGCGCCGCCTTTCAAGATGATTTTTGACCGGATCATCAAGGCCGGGCAGGCCAGCGGCGAGTTCCGCAGCGATGTTCCGGCCGAGATCATAACGGAAATGTTCCATTCCGTTTTTCAGGCTTCATCGTTTAGCAGCTTGCCGCTGACGTTCCGGGAAAATGTCAGCTATAAGCTGGATTTGATTTTGGCCGGTCTGCGCAAGGTTTGATCTTTGGTGCGACAAAAGATCGGGAAATACGGCATTTAGATGCTGGGCGCTGTTAAAGAAGAGCCCCCAGCATCCTTTTTTGCCCATTTTCTTCTAAAAGATGGATTGACCAACGGGCAAATTACTGTTATTATTAAAATAATGAATATGGTTCAGTTTTTAAAATTGATATTTTGCAGAAGCGGTATCAATTTATTTTTGCGATTTTAGATAAAGAGTCTTTATCCTATAGGATGGATTTGATAATCTAGGTGTATAAATTAAGATGGGTGAGTGAGAATAGATGATAAGTGTTACAAAGCTGTTGTTTGCCACGGAGTATTACGGGGATGCCTTACGCTATACGGAGAATGCAAAGCTTGCACGCAATGGTGTGCGCGAAGGTGCTGGCCCGGTCGTGGTCTGGAATTCGACGCGGACCTGCAATCTGAAGTGCCGCCACTGTTATATGAGCTCCGATGCGAAAAAATATGCGGATGAGCTGACAACAGAGGAAGCCAAGCGCTTCATCGATGATCTGGCGGAATTTAAGGTGCCAGCCCTCCTGTTTTCCGGCGGTGAACCACTAATTCGTCCGGACTTCTTTGAACTGGCAACCTATGCGGCAGCGAAAGGGGTTCGCCCGACCTTGTCGACGAACGGCACTTTGATCACGCGGGAAGTGGCACAGAAGCTCAAAGACATTGGTGTTGGCTATGTGGGGATTTCCCTCGACGGGCTCCAGGATGTCAATGACAAATTCCGCGGCATGGACGGCGCTTTTGAAGCTGCCATGCAGGGCATCAAGAACTGCGTAGCCGTCGACCAGCGCGTTGGCCTTCGTTTTACGATCAATCACCACAACATACAGGAACTCGACAACATTTTCGATTTCATCGAGCGGGAAAACATCAACCGGGTTTGCTTCTACCATCTGGTTTATTCGGGCCGTGGCAACGCGATGATGAATGAGGATGTGACGGCGGAGGAATCCCGCAAGGCGATGGATATCATCATCCGCCGCACGAAGGATTTTGAAGAGCGCGGCCTCGAGAAGGAAATTCTGACCGTAGATAATCACTGCGATGGCGTTTACATGTATCTGAAGGCCATGGCCGAAGGCGACGCAGCCTTGGCAAAACAGATTAAAAAATACATAGCGATGAACGGCGGCAATCGTTCCGGCATGGCCTTCGGCGAAGTGGATCCGCTGGGCTATGTGCACCCGGATCAGTTTACGCAGCATCATACCTTTGGCAATGTGCGGGAACGCAAATTCGGCGACATTTGGACGGATACGGCCAATCCAATCATGGCGGGACTCAAAGACCGCAAGCCGCTTTTAAAAGGGCGCTGCAGCAAATGCCAGTATCTCGATAACTGCAATGGCAATTTCCGGACGCGCGCGGAAGCTAAGACGGGGGATTTCTGGGAATCGGATCCGTCCTGCTATCTGACCGATGCGGAAATCGGCTTGGCGAAAGACTAAGGGAGGCTATACGATGATTGTTTCTTGGAATACGACGAATGCCTGCAACATGTACTGCGACCACTGCTATCGTGACGCGGGCTGCAAGGCCGAAGATGAACTGAATACGGTGGAGGCTAAGACCTTATTAGATCAGATTGCCAAAGCCGGTTTTAAGATCATGATTTTCAGCGGCGGTGAACCGCTGATGCGGCCAGATATTATTGAACTTGTGGCGCATGCGACTGCCTTGGGCTTGCGTTCGGTGTTCGGTACAAACGGCACCTTGATCACCCTGGATATGGCGCATAAGCTCAAAGCTGCCGGGGCCATGGGCATGGGCATATCGCTCGACTCGCTCGACAAGGCAAAGCACAATACGTTCCGCAAATTCCCGAATGCCTGGGAGGGCGCGGTGCAGGGCATGCGCAACTGCCGTGCGGCCGGGCTGCCGTTCCAGATCCATACGACGGTTATGGATTGGAATGAACACGAACTCGAAGCGATTACGGACTTCGCTGTAGCTGAAGGTGCGGTAGCGCATCATTTCTTCTTCCTCGTGCCGACGGGCCGCGCGAAGACGATCGAAGCTGAATCTTTGCGGGCCGAGGCTTATGAAGAGGTGCTGACGCGCATCATGAAGAAGCAGCAGGAAGTCGATATCGAATTGAAGCCGACCTGTGCGCCGCAGTTTATGCGGATTGCCAAGCAAATGGGCATGAAACTGCGCTTTCATCGCGGCTGTCTGGCGGGAACTTCGTACTGTATCATCAGCCCGCGGGGCAAGGTACAGCCGTGTGCTTACCTGAACATGGAGCTCGGCAATGTGCGGGAAACGCCGTTTGACGAGATCTGGAAAAACAGCCCGGTGCTCAACGATTTGCGCACGCTCGCCTATAAGGGCGGCTGCGGTAAATGCGAATACAAGGTCAGCTGTGGCGGCTGCCGGGCCAGAGCGGCTTATTATAATGAAGGCGATTATATGGCCGAAGAACCTTGGTGTCTCTACCATGGGCGGACGGGCCAGACGGAAGAATAAAATTTGCCGGGCAAAAGACACTGTCGAAACGGGGACAGTGTCTTTTGTATATCTTGACGCTCGCACAATTGAAAGCCTTAGGCCAATCTGCTATAATGATAGCGCTGCGAGAAAAATGAAAAAATTCTGGGCGGAAACATTCGCCCGAAAGTAGGCGAATGCGATGATTAAGATGATTATGTCAGATATGGACGGGACATTGCTCGATGAAAACGGACGGCTGCCGGAGGAATTCGATGAAGTTATGGGAAGGCTGAAGGAAAAGCAGATCCTGTTCGCTCCAGCCAGTGGGCGCCAGTATTATGCTCTCCTGCATCAGTTTGAAAAATATAAGGATGAGTTTGTCTTTTTTGCCGAAAACGGCACCTATGTGAGCTATCGCGAAATCGAGCTGTTTTCCAGTGCGATGCCGGTGGCTACGGTTCGGAAATTACTGCTTGCGGTTGCGGCGATTCCGCATGTCTACCCGGTGCTCTGCGGCAAGAAAAGCGCCTATGTGAAGACGCGTTACCGGCCGTTTTTGGATGAAATGGAAAAATATTACACGCAGTATACCTTTGTCGATGATTTTTCGCAGGTTGACGATGACATCATTAAACTGTCAATTTGCGATTGCGATGTGCAGGATGCAGAACGGACGATTTATCCTGGCTTTGCGCCTTATGCCGGGCAGCTTCAGGTCGCCGTCAGCAGCAATTTCTGGGTTGATGTCATGAACTTTGGCATCAATAAGGGCGTGGCGATCCAGCAGGTGCAGAAGATGCTCGGCATATCGCCGCTCGAGTGCGCTGCTTTCGGTGATTATCTGAACGATATGGAAATGATGTCGGCGGTTCATTACAGCTTTGCGATGGAAAATGCTCATCCCAATGTCAAAGCGGCAGCTAATTCCAGGCTAAAAGCAATGTGGAACACGGCGTCATGCTCGCCATCAAGGATTTGCTTGACGGAAAAATGTAAGGGAATATAAAAATGCCTGCGGTCGAAATTTGTGTTAAACTTAGGCCACGGGCATTTTTCGCTGGATTTTAAAGGGGGTAGAAGGATGAAGCTGGATTACCATATGCATTTTGAAAAAGGGTCATATGATCTGAAGTGGGTACAGGGTTTTTTTGACAGTGCTGCCGCGCGCGGTCTCGATGAGATCGGCATATCGGAGCACAGCCATGGTTTTACGGATTTCAAGGAGCTTTATGATGAGGATTTGATTTTAGATGATTCTTTCGTCGGCCGTTTCCAGCAAGGCTGGCTGAAGTCGAATAAGTTTAAATATAGTCTTCAGGAGTATTTTTCCTTTATGGACGGCCTAAAGGCCAGGGGCTATAAGGTGAAGACGGGCATTGAAGTCTGTAACTTCCGCGATCAGGCGAAGGTGGGCGCTATCTTGGCGCAGTATCCGTTTGATTACGTGATCGGCTCCATTCATTTTCTGCACGGCTGGGCCTATGACTCTTCGGAAATCAAGGCGGAATGGGACAAGCATGATCTTCGGGAAATCTACGACTGGTATGCTGAAGAGGTGGAACATCTCTGCGCAGCGGGTTTGTATGATGTTCTCGGCCATCCCTTTAATATTCGTCTGTTTAAAATCCTGCCGGATTTTCCGGTCACGGAATTTTTGGAACGGGTAGCCAGGGCGTTGGCGAAGGCGGACATGGGCGTCGACATCAATACGGGAACCTTTTACCGTTATCCGATTGCCGAAATATCGCCGTATCCGGAGTTCTTGCAGTTGGCAGCCAAATACAAGCTGCCGATCATCACGTCGTCTGACGCACATGCGCCGGAGGACTGCGGCCGCTATATCGACGAGGCCATTGCTTATGCCAAGAGCTATGGCTATGACAGCTGCCTGCATTTCACCCAAAGGCGGAGAGAATTGGTCAAGTTTTAATAGGATTCGGCGCGAAAAGCCTTTTTGCGCTCTTCCTGCCCGATGAAAAAACGCCGCGAGCAGACGATTCTGCTTGCGGCGTTCTTGCTATTTTATGGTGATCAATTCGTATTGGCGCTGGCCGACACCGATTTTTTCGGCGTGTTCGAGGCAGGTGCGCCAATCTGTGGTCGGGCTGACATTGTGGAAATGGTCATGACCTTTTGCTGCGGCCGGATCTTTCTTGATCTGGTCTTCAAGCAGCGAAGATGCGAGCACCGGGGCTTTGTTTACGAGATCGGCACAGGCTTCATCGAGCGCTACCGGATCAAAGGAGGCGAGCATGCCGAGATTTGGGACGATTGCCGCGTCGTTTTCCGCATGGCAGTCGCAATACGGCGAAACGTCAACGATCAGACTGATGTGGAAATGCGGCCGATCGTGCAGGATCGCGCCAGCGTATTCGGCAATTTTTTTGTTGAGTTTCGTGGAATTCCAGGCGGTTGGCACAATGGCGTTGACCGGGCAGGCTCCGATGCAGCGGCCACAGCCGACGCATCGGGTTTCATCGATCTGCGCTTTCTTGTTTGTGATGACAGGAGCGCCATGGGCGCAGATGCGCCGACAGGCACCGCAGCCGATGCAGCGGTCTTCCTTTACTTTCGGCTTGCCATCGCAGTGCATTTCCATTTTGCCGGCGCGCGAGCCGCCGCCCATGCCGATGTTTTTGAGAGCACCGCCAAAGCCCGTAAGCTCATGGCCCTTGAAATGCGACAAGGTGATGATGATGTCCGCGTCCATCAGAGCCTGGCCCACTTTTGCTTCTTTGACGAGTTCGCCGTTTGGTACCGAAACATAGGCTTCATCCGTGCCTTTCAGGCCATCAGCGATGACGATCTGGCATCCGGTGGAAAAAGGCGTGAAGCCGTTTTCGTAGGCGGCATCCATGTGTTCGAGTGCGTCTTTGCGGCGCCCGACGTAGAGTGTATTGCAATCGGTCAGGAAAGGCTTGCCACCGAGTTCCTTGATTACATCGACGACGACTTTCGCGTAGTTTGGCCGCAGATAGGACAGGTTGCCCGGTTCGCCGAAGTGGATTTTGATGGCCGCAAATTTATTCATAAAATCGATTTTTTCAATGCCGGCCTGGCGCAGCAGGCGATCCAGTTTTTGCAGGAGATTCATGCCGGAGGTCGTCCGCATGTCCGTGAAGTACACTTTTGCTTTATTCATCATATCGCTCCTTTTTGTGTTTGCTTTTTTGCCGGGGCTGTCATTGTAGTACCGGCGTTTTCCCGGCCAGTGGGTTTTTCGGGATAGCGAGAGCTACTTCCTGTACGGCACTGGCTTTTTCCCGCATTTGCGCGGAAGTGTATTTTTGCCAAATTTTCTGGACTTCCTGGCGGTATACATCTTTTTCCAGCGGTAGGTTGCATTGCTTTATGGCAATTTCCCTGAGCTTGGCTGCGAAATCCGCTGTGAGGTCAACCGTCCGCATGGACAGCAGGACTTCAAGCCGGCTGTCGACGAGATAGAGGTGCAGCACCGGATCGGCTGGCTTTGTGAAATCGGGCCGCTGTGCTTCCTTTAGGAACTGCATCGCATAAGGGCAGTCCCCCCAGCCTTTTTTGAAGATGCCATCGATTTGGTAGAGGAAAAAGGCCAGACCAGCTTCTTCAAAAAGTGCCAGCTCCATTTTGCCGGTGCGAAAAGCTTCGACGGCGATGATGTCTGTCTGACTCAGTTTCAAGATGAACATCGCCCCGTTCGCATCGTACTGGAAAAGGCCGCCGTCACCCGGCGTTTCGATTGGCAGCGGAAATTTTTCGCCTACTTGGAAATTGGTATACGTCATATAGAACCCCCATGAAATTTTTCTTTCGTAATCAGCTGTTCTTGCCGATAAAATACTATTACAATCATATCATATTTACAAAAAAAATGCAGGAATCACCCTTAGGAAAATGGAAATAAAAACGGAGAAAAGCAGAAAGCTTGGGAGGCGTGGACGATGGCAAATATGCAGGAAATTGCAATCCAGGAAATAGAAAATGTGAAAATCGGCAATGCCCAGGACCGGATCAGCGGGACGGGGTGCACGGTGATCCTCTGTGAGCAGGGAGCTTTAGCCGGGATAGATGTGCGCGGTGGCGGCCCGGCATCACGAGAGACGGCACTTTTGAATCCGCTTGCGGCAGCGGAACAGATTCATGCCGTGCTGCTCAGTGGCGGAAGCTCTTTTGGTCTTGATGGCGCGGGCGGTGTCATGCAGTACCTTGAGGAGCGTGATATCGGCTTTGATACGGGTTTTGCTAAGATTCCCTTGGTCTGTGCTTCATGCATTTTTGACCTGATGGTCGGCCTGCCGAATATGCGCCCTGGCCGCAAGTTGGTTTATGAAGCCTGTCTGAACGCCGAAAAAAACGAGGCGCAGGAAGGCTGCGTCGGCGTGGGCATGGGGGCGACCGTCGGCAAATACCATGGCATCTATTCGATGATGAAGTCTGGCCTGGGATTTTATGCCGTGCAGATCGGTGAGCTTAAGATCGGCGCAGTCGCTGTCGTCAATGCCCTTGGGGATGTCTACGATATGGATAATGGCAAGATTTTGGCGGGGATGCTCAATGAGGATCAATCCGGTTTTGCCGATACAGAAAAAATCATGTTCAAGGATTATCACAAAAAAGAAAATTTGTTTACCGGCAATACCACGCTTGGTGTCGTATTGACGAATGGCGCCTTTAATAAGACGGAATTGACAAAGATCGCGGCGATGGGGCAAAATGGTCTGGCGCGGGTCATCCGGCCAGTGCACACAATGGCTGATGGTGACAGCGTCTATGCCTTGTCTGTCGGTGAAGTCGTCGCAGATATCAATACGATCGGAACTTTGGCTGCCGCAGTCTTGGGCCGGGCCATCAATCGTGCGGTTCTCCAAGCTGAGCCGCTTTACGACTTGCTGACCGCCAGTGATATGAAAAAAAGAGGCGTGTGATTAAAAAACGCCGTACGGCGAGTGCTTGTTTTATGAAAAAGATAGTGCTATACTGAATATACATTAAGGTGAGCTGTACAGGGAAGAGATTCTTCTGGCGGCAAACCGACACATGAAAAGTAATCGTGCTGAAGTCATCAAGGTTCGTCCTGAGTGAAAAGGCGAGAGTATAGCGGGCTGTCGACTGCCTATGAGCAGTTGTGGTTATTTTGTATTCTATCCTTGCGCGTTTCTAGCACAAGGATTTTTTATTGCCGTTTAGGGGGAGTCATAATGGAAACACGGGTAGCGCTCATCGGCATTATGGTGAGCAATCGGGATTCGGTGACGAAGCTGAATGCTATTTTGCAGGAATACGGCGAATACATTGTCGGGCGGATGGGGATTCCCTATCAAAAACGCCAGGTCTCGGTCATCAGCATCGTTTTGGACGCCCCGCAGGACGCGATCAGCGCCCTTTCGGGCAAACTGGGGATGCTGCCGCATGTAAGCACGAAAACGATTTATGCCAAAGTACCCTCAGCAGAGGAATAAAAGGGAGAATCAGTTGAATGTACGATCCGAAATCAGCAGAGGCAAGTGAATTTATCAACCACGAAGAAATTCTGGAAACACTCGAATACGCCAAAGAAAATAAGAGTAACCGTGAGCTGATCCAGCAGATTATTGAAAAAGCCAAAGCCTGTAAGGGAATCAGCCATCGCGAAGCATCTTTGTTGCTCGAATGCGATCAGGATGACCTCAATGAAGAAATGTTTACGCTGGCCAAGAAGTTGAAGCAGCAGCTCTACGGCAATCGCATTGTCATGTTTGCGCCGCTCTATCTGTCCAATTACTGCGTAAATGGCTGCGTCTATTGCCCATATCATCAGCGCAACAAGACCATCCGCCGCAAAAAGCTCTCACAGGAAGAGATCCAGAAGGAAGTCATTGCCCTGCAGGATATGGGACATAAACGACTGGCCCTTGAGACTGGGGAAGATCCGGTGAATAACCCGATCGAATACGTTCTCGAAAGCATTAAGACGATCTATGATATCAAGCATAAAAACGGAGCGATTCGCCGCGTCAATGTGAATATTGCGGCAACGACGGTTGAAAATTATCGCAAGCTCAAAGAAGCTGGCATTGGTACCTACATATTATTCCAGGAAACCTATCATAAGGAAAATTATGAAAATCTGCATCCAACCGGACCAAAACATAATTATGCCTATCATACGGAAGCCATGGATCGCGCGATGGAAGGCGGCATCGACGATGTCGGCATCGGCGTTCTCTTTGGTCTCAATATGTATCGCTACGATTTTGCGGGACTTTTAATGCATGCAGAACATCTGGAAGCGCATATGGGTGTTGGCCCGCATACCATCAGTGTGCCGCGTATTCGTCCGGCCGATGATATCGATCCGACTACCTTCAGCAATGCCATTGATGATGATATCTTTGCTAAAATCGTTGCGATTATCCGCATCGCCGTACCGTATACCGGCATGATCGTTTCTACCCGCGAATCGCAGAAATCTCGCGAACGCGTACTTGAACTGGGAATTTCCCAGATCAGCGGTGGATCAAGTACCAGCGTCGGCGGTTATGACCACGAAGAATTGCCGGAAGACAACTCTGCACAGTTCGATGTCAATGACACGCGTACACTCGATGAAATCGTCAACTGGCTCCTGACACGGGGCTTTGTTCCGAGCTTTTGTACGGCCTGCTATCGCGAAGGCCGCACGGGTGATCGCTTCATGAAGCTGGTTAAATCCGGGCAGATCGCTAACTGCTGTCTGCCGAATGCCTTGATGACGTTGAAGGAATATCTTGAAGATTATGCATCCGAAGACACGCAGAAGAAGGGCGAAGCCGCCATTCATGCGCAGATTCAGAACATCCCGAATCCTAAGGTGCAGGCAATTGCCAAGGAACACCTGCAGGAACTCCACGATGGAAAACGTGATTTCAGATTTTAACAAGAGCTAATCTCCGCAGCGTCTGCTAAGGAATTCTCCCGATTCCGGCTGGCGCTGCTCCCCATTTTAATACAGGCAAAGAGGCCGCCCTTAGCGGATTTTTCGGCAAAAGCTGGAAGATCCAATCTACCGGCGGCCTCTTTTTTACTAGAGGAGGATTTTTTCTATGAGTTTAACAGATACACCAAGAGCAAACCGCCTGCACATCGGCCTTTTCGGCAAACGCAACAGTGGTAAATCTTCGCTGGTCAATGCTTTGACCAACCAGAAGATTTCTGTCGTCTCCGATGTGGCAGGGACGACAACCGATCCGGTTTATAAATCCATGGAAATTTACGGCATCGGCCCGTGCGTTTTTATTGATACAGCTGGTTTTGATGATGTGGGGCAGCTTGGTTCCCTGCGTGTCGATAAAACAAAACTGGCCAGTGAAAAGACGGATATCGCCCTGGTTTTGTTCAGTGATTTTGCTATGGCGGAAGAACTCAAATGGGTCGAGTATTTTCAGGGGCAGAAGACGGCCGTTCTTGCGGTCATCAATAAGGCCGATCTCTTACAGGATCGGGTCGAAGAGCTCCAAACAGCAATCAAGGAAAAAAGCGGGTTGGACGCGCTTGTTGTAAGCGCAAAAGACCGAAAAGGCATAGAAGAAATCCGTGCAGCGATCATTCGGCTTCTGCCGGAAGACTACGAAGTCAAGAGCATTACTGGCGGATTGGCCAAGGAAGGCGATACGATCCTCCTAATTATGCCGCAGGATATTCAGGCGCCGAAAGGCCGCCTGATTCTGCCGCAGGTTCAGACGCTGCGGGATCTGCTCGACAAAAAATGCCTCGTACTGAGCGCTACGGCCGACAAAATCGATCAGGCACTCGCCAGCCTCAAAGAACCGCCGGCATTGATCATCACCGATTCGCAAGTCTTTTCCCTGGTCTACGAAAAAAAACCGGCGACCAGCAAACTGACCTCGTTTTCGATTTTATTTGCCAATTACAAAGGCGATCTGGATTTCTTCACGGCCAGTGCGAAAGCCATCGATGATCTGACGGAAGCATCGCATGTCCTCATTGCTGAGGCCTGCACACATGCCCCATTGGGTGAAGACATCGGGCGCGTCAAGATTCCGCGCCTGCTGCAGCAGAATATCGGCCAGAACATCAAGATCACAACCGTCAGCGGCACCGATTTTCCGGCTGACCTCGCGCCGTATGATCTCGTCATCCAATGCGGCGCCTGTATGTTCAACCGTAAGTATGTGCTGTCACGGGCTGAAAAAGCCCGCCATCAGAATGTGCCGATGACCAACTACGGTGTAGTTCTGGCGCATTTCGCCGGGATCTTGGATAAGATCGACTTGCACTGAAAAACAATATGCCGGAGCGGGCAGCCTCTCCGGCATATTGTTTTTTTTATAAATATAGTGAAAACCGTGAAGACAGAAGTATCTTATTTGGTTTTAATAAATATTTGGAAAATTAAATTTTTTACATTGAAAAACTCTATAATTCAGATTGGCAGCTATTGTATAATTTTTAAATTCAGAATACAATAGGAACAATGGATAATTTGTCTCATATGAAGGATCCATTAAATTCTAGCGGCTTTTACAGCTGACGAGGAGGATTTTTATGCAAAAAACAAAAAAAATAATACTGCTTTGCTTGTTTGTTTTGCTTATGGCTAATGCCAGTTTGGCGGCTGCGGCCAGCACGGAATGGAATTGGATTTCGTCGGACAGTAAATACGGTAAATTTTTTGCCCCGGATCGGGTTCGCGTGATGACAACCGTGCAGACCATGCCGGTGCAGATTGAAGCTTGGACGAAAACCGTTTACACGTATGATGGTGCACTGGAAACTATCGCCAACTACGGCATCAGTGGCGTGATACCAAATCCAGCGACACTGAGCTACAGTCTGGCCCGGATTGAAATTAATCCGCAAAATCGTCAATTGACGTATATGGAAGAGATTTTTTATGATGCACAGGGTAATGTTCTTTGGACGAAAAATGATGACAAGCATACCGCAAAAGAAATCAATTCCCGTTCTTTTGATCAGGATTTTTATTGCATGATCGTCGATCAGGTGTTCAAACAGGACGAATTCAACAAGATCAATGCCGAAGACCGCTGGCTGACCCTTTGGCAGTCCCATGGCTCTGACGGCAGCTCGGTGACCTGCTGGGCAGATACGATGACCATACGCCTGCACGATGAGAACGCGGTTCTCTGGGTATGGGAAGATACGAAGAATGCTGCGGGCAATACGGTGGAAATCAAATTCCGCAAAAAAGCTTTCAACCTGCCCCAGTCCACAGCCAAGATCATCCGCTACAATTATTGGAGTGCGGCGACCGGGTGGACGGATAAGGACAGCGAACTTGATGGTCGCTACTATTCCCTGATTCCGGACAGCAACGAAGATGTTGGTGCGCGCGTGCTGAAAAAATACGTCGAAACCCATAAGGACTGGGTGACCCGCTATATGCCGAAAGACACGGATCCGGCACAGGATAAAGCTGCCAATGATGCTGTCAAGAACATCATCAAGAGTTCGGCGGCAACAACACCGGCAGTCGGTGCGACAGCGGCTGTTCCGGCATCCCCCGCAAAATAACATAAAGCTGATGGCGGTTTCGGTCGAAGCCGCCCAAAACAAAGGAACCGGGCTTCGCTGCGAAGTCCGGTTCCTTTGTTTTGGGTGCTTTCCCGCCAGCGAATACTAGCCCGGCAGTTTCTAGGCGGAAAGGTATTTGGCCACACCGATGACGAGCGGCATGCTGAGAAGCGAAAACAGCGTGGAAAGCGACAGGATCTTGCCGGGGAAAGCCGCATCTTTTCCGGTGAGGGTGGCAAATAAAACCGCAACACCAGCGGTTGGGCAGGCGCTGAGAATCGCCAGAGAAACCATCAAGTCGCCGCGTATTCCATAAAAATAGAGCAGGGCGACAATGAGCAGGGGGAAAAGCAGATTGCGAAGAACTACGGCCAGCCAGACCTGCAACTGGGAGAAAAGACTCGAAAATGGAATTTTTGTCATCGTTGTGCCGATGATGATCATCGAAAGCGCCGTGTTCAAGTCGGCCACATATTTTACGCCCGCCTGGATCGGTGCGGGCAGCTTTATCGAGTAATAATAGAGAAACATGCCGAAGATGGCAATGAGGATATTCGGATTGAGCAAGGAATGCAGCAGGGTTTTCATGTCCAAACGCCGGGCATACAGCAGAAAACCGTGTGTCCAAAGAAAAATAGAAAAAAAGGCATTGTAAGCGGAACCGTAGAATATGCCCTGGGCGCCAATCAGCGTGCTGAGCAAAGGAAACCCCATAAAGCCGCAGTTCGAGTAGATCGTGGAAAAGCGGAGGATGCAGCGCTTTTCCGCGCTGGCAATGGTTTTTTTATTGAACAGCAGATGGGCGATTGTGATGCAGATGATGTGTATCACTGTTGTCAGCAGAGCAACCAGCAGCAAATTGTGGAACATCAAGGGATCAAAGTCGATTTGAAAGGCGGACAAGATGACGCAGGGCATAACGAAGTAGCACAGCAGGAAAGTCATCTGTTCCGAGCAGTTTTTGCCGAGCTTATTTCTTTTCGCCAGGATATAGCCGAGCGCCATCAGCAGAAATAAGACCAGAACCTGATTGAATATGGTAAAAAGCATGATGATGTATTTTCGAGAAGGGCAGGCCTGTCGAAATCCTCCTTTTTGCTTGCAACAATTAGTCGCTAATTTTGTAGCTACTAAAAATACTAAGCCTTTTCTTTTCTACTGTCAAGAAGGATATGCTATACTGTAAATAATATTTGTCGTCAATTGGATGATGTTTTTTTCTAAAGTTCCAGCAAAAAGAAGGTGATCAGATGAAGAAACAGGTATATGAAATTTTACAGCAACTGTCTTTTACCGAATATGAAGCGAAAGCTTATTTTGCTTTGCTGGACAGCCCCGCGCCTCTGTCGGGGTATGCAGCAGCCTTGCAGTCGGGGGTTCCGCGCTCTAGAATCTATGATGTGCTCAGCAGTCTCGAAGAGCGGGGTGACATTATCGCCAGCCATGAAGTGCCGGCGCTCTACATGCCGGTATCGCCGCAGGAATTGATCCGCAAGCGGAAAAAGGCCGCGGAAGCGAATTTCTCAACAGCGGAAGAGTTTTTCTCAACGTATAAGAGCACGGTGAAAGTAAAAGAAAACATATGGAACATCAAAGGCCGCACGGCGATCTTTGCGCGTATGGCGGAAATCATTCAACGGGCGCAGCATCATGTCTTTCTGGAAATCTGGCCGGAGGATCTGCCGGAAATTTTCGCGGATCTCGAAATGGCGGCACAGTCCGGCGTGAAAATAACGCTGGTATCCTATGGGCCGGCCGTGGCCGATTTCGCCGAAGTCTATGAGCACTATCCTTTGGAAGCCGCAGAAAGTGCGGGGCGTTGGGCGATTTTAAGCTCCGACAGCAAGGAAGCACTGGCTGGTGTGGTTTCCCTCTCGGAAAATTGCCGCGCTGCCTGGAGTTCGCATCCGGGCTTGGTTATTCCGATTACGCAGATGATCGTTCACGACCTCTATCTTTTGGAGATCTTAAAGCAGCACCAAGGCATTTTGGAAGAGAGCTTCGGCAAGGATCTGCAGCTATTGCGCCGACGTTTTCGGGAAGACTGGCTCGCATCGGATGAGAAAGGCAGTTTTTGACAAAGCCCCAGTGCTTTGCTATACTATAAGGTATCGTGTGGCTGTAGCTCAGACGGATAGAGCGGTTGCCTCCTAAGCAATAGGCCGCAGGTTCGACTCCTGCCAGTCACACCAATAAAAATAACCGTCCCGAGAGTGGGCACAATACAGGCAACTGTAATATGGGCACACTAAGGGCACATTCAGAAATATACAATAAAATTTATGGTGATTGGGAAACCGAAAAGACGACTAGAATATAAATCTAGCCGTCTTTTTTTATTTTGGTACTGCATAAAGCTGAGTAACCTTATCAACAATTTTATCCTCATAATTTGGAATAGCGTGACCATATAGATCCAGGGTATGAGCAACTTTTGAATGACCTAGTCGGCGGCTGACTTCTATGATCGGCACGCTGAGTGCCAGAAGTTCTGTTGCATGAGTATGCCTGAGCACGTGAATGTTTTTGTAAGGGATACCAGAATTGCGAATAATTGTATCCCAGGCACGTTCCATATTGCGCGGTGTGATCGGGTTACCAGTGCGGGCTGGAAAAACGTAAGTTTCCTGGTTGATATCCATGTTTTTAACTTCGGCTCGCAGTGATCGGAGAAGCTTGATCATATCTTCCGTGATCTTTATTTTCCGGATGCCGGCTTTTGTCTTTACGCTGCCGAGATAAACGCCCTGTGTTTTGCTGGCCTTTATAGCTTTGCGGATAAATATTTCATTAGTGGGGAAAAGTACATCACACCAGCGAAGTCCAAGAAGTTCGCCCAGACGTATTCCGGTTGTAGCAGCAAGAAGCACCATAGGATATTTTTTCTTTAATAAAGGATTATCATGGCAAACTTTTAGAATGGTTTCAACTTCTGTTTGGTTGAAAATCTGAATATCCTTTTTTTCAAATTTAGGAGTATCGACATTGAGCATTATGTTTTTCGAAATGATATTTAAAGCCGCAGCCTTTTTAAGCATTGCATTGAGAAGCTTATGAACCTTATGGACAGTGCAGCCAGAAATGACATTGCTGAGTTCAAGGTATAATGCATCAATATGATGTGGCGCAAGTTCTTGAAGAGCAATGCCGGCAAGCAGATCCAAATGACCAGATACATATAAGTAGTTCTCATAAGTTCCAATAGATACGGATTGTTTTTTTGTAGCAAGCCAGTGTAAAGCCCATTCTCCAACCGTTACCGTGCTGGGCTCGACAAAAGTGCCTTGATTCATCGTATAGAGCTGTTCTGTTTTCCAGGCGAGAGCATCTTCTTGCGAAGTAAATCGCTTATATATACGCTTGCCGTTGGGTGCGGTAATATTAGCGCGATAGGTACCGCGCTTTTCGTCAAAGTATATGCCGCCTTCGCCATTTGATCTTTTTTTAGCCATAAGAAAACCTCCTTTAATAAATAAATATAACTTTACAATACGTATTATACGTGTTATAATAAGAACATAGAGAGGGGGGAAACAAATGCCGATGAAGCCAAAAGATATGATAAAACTACTACTGAAAAATGGTTTTATCCATATCAAAAGCAACAACGGTTCACACCAAAAATTTGTAAATACCGAAACGAAAAGAACGGTAATAGTTCCTCTGCACAGCAAGGAACTAGGCAAAGGATTGGAAGATAGGATTCTAAAGGACGCGGGGCTGAAATAAAGCCCTGCTCACCTTAAAATAGAGGAGGAAGCAAAAATGGCAAAACATTTTTACCCCGTGATATTTCATAAAGAAGAAACAGGAAGTTACTCTGTATTTGTGCCAGATTTGCCGGGTTGCAATACAGAAGGTGAAAATCTGGAAGTTGCCTACGGGATGGCATCGGATGCTATCGGCTTATATCTGGAAGGGATGAAAGAAGAAGAATACCCTGTCCGGAGCGATCCAAAAGATATTGCGGTAAAAGACAATGAATTTGTGGTTCTGGTTGAGTTTAATAAACTTGAATATGACAAGAAGAACAATACAAAAGCGGTAAAGAAAACATTGACCATACCTGCTTGGCTGAACGAACGAGCGGAAAAAGAACATGTGAATTTTTCTAGCCTGTTACAGGAAGCTTTAAAAGAAAAATTGAATGTTGGATAAACTGCGCCGCCTCTGATAAGGGGCGGTTTTACTATTTTTTGGTATAAAAATAGACCTTCGCATTGAAAAGAGAAGGTCAATCTATTATAATTTAAGTAGAAGTGGTGATTGACCTTGGTTAATTGCTGTTGGCCGTTCCTGTTGGCGCAGGGGCGGGTTTTTTTTTTTTATTGTTTTTTCTTTATGG
>Ga0183099_1000274_pt1 | contig 41898 bp, 36 predicted proteins | sample Biomet1_FD_127788 | JGI IMG/M metagenome (GOLD analysis project Ga0183099, IMG submission 127788) | Microbial communities from bioreactor (seeded with anoxic lake sediment) at LBNL, California, USA - Biofuel metagenome 1 | ecosystem: Engineered > Bioreactor > Anaerobic > Unclassified ... | reverse complement strand
ATGGGGAGGAATTGGATTGCAAAATGAGAAAATTTCATTCATTTTACAACACCAAAGCCCCCATATTGGGGGTTGGGGGTCGAAAAACAAAAAGTCAAGATGACTTCACCTACAAAGTTCATAAAAAAATCGGCAGGTTGAACCACAAAAAAACTAAAACCGCGCCTGTTTTTCAACATGACGCGGTCTTTTTATTTTGGAACGGTTTTCAGTACCCTTAACCTTGTTCCTTGTTCCTTTTACCTCGTTATTTTACATCCTTTCCGGCACTTCTATTCCCAACAGACTCATGCCGGTTTTGATTACCTTGGCAATGTTGCGCGAGAGGGTGAGGCGGAAGGCGCGAAGCTGTTCGTTCTCCTCTTTCAGCATGGAGTGGTCGTGGTAGAACTGGTTGTACTCTTTTGCCAGATCGTAGACGTAGTTGGCTACCACGGCAGGCGAATATTCTTCACCGGCCTCTTTCACGATGGCGGGGAAGTCGGCCAACATCTGTACCAGACTGATCTCTTTTTCCGAAAGGCTCAAAGCCGCATCGGCTGCTACCGTTGCAGTAAGTTTCTGCTCGTCGGCTTTGCGCAGTACCGATTTGATACGGGCGTGAGTATACTGGATAAACGGTCCGGTGTTGCCGTTGAAGTCGATCGATTCCTTCGGGTTAAAGGTCATGTTCTTGCGCGGATCGACCTTCAGAATAAAGTATTTCAAAGCGCCGAGACCCACCATGCGGGCGATGGCTTCGGCTTCCTTTTCGGTGCAATTGTCGAGTTTGCCCAGCTCCTGCGAAGTTTCGCGGGCGGTACCCACCATCTCTTCAATCAGATCGTCGGCATCCACTACGGTACCTTCGCGGCTCTTCATCTTCCCTTCGGGCAGCTCCACCATACCGTACGAGAAGTGCACGAGGTCTTTGCCCCATTTGAAACCCAGCTTGTCGAGCAGGATGGAAAGCACCTGAAAGTGATAATTCTGTTCGTTACCTACCACATAGACCATTTTGTCAATAGGGAAGTCTTCGTAACGAAGCTTGGCGGTACCAATGTCTTGCGTCATGTAGACCGAAGTGCCGTCGGCGCGGAGCAGTAGCTTTTCGTCCAGTCCGTCGTTAGTAAGGTCGGCCCATACCGAATCGTCCTCGCGGCGGTAGAACACGCCTTTAGTCAGCCCTTCTTCTACCTTCGATTTTCCTTCGAGATAGGTTTGCGATTCGTAGTATATTTTGTCGAAGTTTACGCCCATCTTTTGGTAGGTTTCATCGAAACCGGCGTAAACCCAGCTATTCATTGTTTTCCAGAGATTGCGTACCTCTTCGTCGTCGGCTTCCCATTTGCGGAGCATCTCCTGCGCTTCCACAATCATGGGGGCGTTGCGCTTGGCATCCTCTTCGCTCTGACCCTGCGCCATCAGCTCTTTGATCTGCGCCTTGTATTCCTGATCGAACCTGACGTAGTAATCGCCTACCAGGTGATCGCCCTTTTTACCCGAAGAGGCCGGTGTTTCGCCGTTACCGAACTTCTGCCATGCCAGCATCGACTTGCAGATGTGGATGCCGCGGTCGTTCACGATGTTGGTCTTGACCAGTTTTTGTCCATTAGCCTTTACGATTTCGCCGAGGCTGAAACCGAGCAGGTTATTACGGATATGACCCAGGTGAAGGGGTTTGTTGGTGTTGGGCGACGAATATTCGATCATCACCAGCGGAGAAGCATCGGTAGCAGTTTTTGTTCCGAAAGCATCGTCGGTATCGATAGCGGCCAGCGTTTGCAACCAGTAGTTCTGGGCAATGCTGAGGTTGAGAAACCCTTTTATTACGTTGAAAGCGGTAATCAGAGGTTCGTTGGCTTTGAGGTATTCACCGATTTCGTTGGCCGCCTGTTCGGGCCCTTTGCGTGCCGCTTTGGCAAACGGGAAAACAACTACGGTGAGATCTCCCTCAAACTCTTTCTTTGTCTTTTGTAGCTGAACCGTTTTTGCATCGGTATCGGCTCCGTACAATTCTTTTACGGCAGTGATAACCGCCTGTGTTATTTTTGCTTCAATGCTCATGCTTCGGATGTTTTTTTCGGGTGGCAAAGGTACGAAAAACAATTAACTAATGGATAAGGGAGCATGAATTATTGAGACTGAGAGTGGTCTGTTCGATCTCTTTTTGCGGTTTGGAACCGGGAGTGACGCAAGATTTGTTACTGAAGTATACGATCCGGGTTGCAGTACCGGAAGTTTTTGCTGAATGTGAGACCTCGAAATCCGATATGTTGCCTCATGTTATTAAATAAAATGGGGTGTTGTGGCTTAACAGAGAAAAAAGTATTATATATTTGTAATCCGACTGTATAGTGTATATGTATAAGAGAAGTAGTACGTTAGCTTTTATAGCGCTTTTTCTTCGTCGGAACCGGTCGGTGCCGGAACGAAAGAAACAATGGAGATTTAATCTGTTGTGCAGCCTCTTTATTACCCTGTTTATGCTATGCTTTCAGCCTTTCGAACTCTTTCTGTCGGAACGGTGGGGCATGGCATTTTTTCTTACCGGTTACGGTTTTATTACTTTCGGTCTTATTTTTCTGTTTACTCATTGTCTGCCTCATTTTTTGCCTCAGGTTTTTGCCTGTAAGCGATGGACGGAAGGCAAACAGTTACTCCTATATCTTGTTTTCTGTCTGGTATGGGGTATGGCGAGCTGTGTTTATACGCAATGCTTTGTTTGTATGCCCGATCGCCCATTCGTTACTTCATTTTTGCTTTTTCAAGGGTATAGTCTGTCGCTTTTTCTACTTCCGGTCTCTTATCTGGAGCTCTATGTGCGGGCTGTGCGTTTTAAGCGGCTGGGAGAGGGAAACACTCCGGCCATCTCTGTTTTCGCAGAGGAGGTAAAACCCGAAGCGATGCGTTTGGCTGTCGGTAACGGGAGAAGTGAGTTCTCTTTCTTTGCCGATGAGTTGTGCTATATCGAGTCTTCGGGTAATTATATCCGTGTGGTACTTTGCCGTAAGGGAAGGGTGAGCAGTTCGCTTGTACGATGCAGCATCTCGGAGGCTCAGCGGCAAACCGATGGCCTGAAGCATATCGTCCGGTGCCATCGCCGTTACATAGTCAATGTACGGAATGCGTCGGGATTAAAGCAGCGGGAGCACGACCTGTTTCTCTCCTTTCCGCAGTGTAATAGCTTCATCCCGCTCTCGCGCAGCCTTGGTGGAACTATCAAAGCATTGTTTGCCGAAGAAAGCCGGACAGCAGAAAGCAGGTAGCAGATAACAGGTATTAGATAACTTTTATATACTTGCTTCCTTCGGGTAAAAATACTATCAAAATTACCGGACTCTTTCAATTCTGGAAATCCCCGTCACGATAGAATGTTCTGTTATAAGAACAATACTAAGTAGCAACAATTATCCATCTTTTACTATATTAAATACTTGAAAAATTAGAAATCACAAATACGATTGTAATAATATATGCAATAACTAATATACTCAGTTTGGAATAAAAGAATATCCACGAAAGAACATCCGCAAATTTATTTTCTTCTGTTTCAATATCTCTAAGCTCTTTTGTACTTATCCCTTCTTTTTGCAGATCGGCTTTTTTATTATAATCATGATTTACAATTATAGCAATCAAAGCATAATGCACTAGGCTTACCGTGATTGTTAGAACAAAAAGCAAAAGGGCTAACTGTAAAGAATTACCGTATTCACATGCCTTCCCATTGTTTTTGAAATAGCTTTTCAAAACCCAGATAATTACGATTCCTGCAATACCTAACTGATGGCAATATTCGCTTGCTTTGCCGGAATAGTAATTGATCATATCCTCTATATCTCCAAATGTAATCTTAAAAGGAACTTTATTTTTCATAGTAGAATTCTTTATTGGTTTTCAATTGTTTTTATCACGATACTGTAATATTTCTCATCAAATTCAAAATCTAAATTACGAGACTAATCATTTGAGGGTACGATAGAATATAAAAACCCTCTAAATGCCAATAGACACAGTCTATATATTAATGCTGTGACTTTAGTCCGGCGGCAGACGCAACCGCCGCGTAACTACCGGAGTGCCGTCAGGTACGGTGCATATCATCTGTAGTATAACTTAGTCTACTTTTCATATGAAGAGAAGCAAACTCATCCCTGTGTATATGCAATAGAATTGTGATGTTTAGTTGTTTGATAGACAGTTACTAGTAATTGCTAAATACATTGGTTGTTCCATATAGCTTGTTATATTGCATAATGGCATAATCATCTGTCATCCCAGCAATGAAATCACAAATTGTTCTCATTAAAATATTCCTGTATCTTATTTTATTTTTTTTGTAATGATCAGTTTTGAGCTTTTCTCTAAAAAGTCCAATCTTTTGATGTTCTACGAAATCAAGGTATTTTTCTTTTTCTGATCTATATAATAGTCTAATGTATAGTGTGTTGATTGTTCCGTCTGGTAGTTGTTGTGGATTGTCTAGATATGAGTTTATCAATTTTCGGATAATATAAGTTGATTTACCATCCATGCTTTGAGCAATGTGTGAGTTGAGGATCCTGTTTTTGAGAAATTTTTGAAGCTTATCTTCTTTATGTACAAGGTCAGGACTATACGAGACTATTCCAAAGATGTTTGTGTTAAATATTTCTTCTCTCTTTAAGTTGAAGTCTTTGGAGTTTGTAAGTGAAAATTTAACAATGATTTCTTTTAGGTTGATTTTCGTTTGATTGATTACTTGGTTGACAAGAAAATTTATCATTATACTGGATAAAGAGTAAATAAAGATACTCTTATTGTTTTCGGATTTTAAATTATTTATTTTATCTCGTTCTTTATTATCTAAGAATTCCCAAAAGGTATTATTAAAATAATCAATGATTTCATTTTGATCAATGATATTTGCAAAAAGACCATCTTCTAAATCATGATGCCTCTGCGCTATTTCATCTGCAATTCGAACGATAAGACCTTCAATTGTCCAAGAATCTGATGTTTCAATTGGTTTAATATATCTTTCAAAAAAAGAGAAACTTAATCCAATATCTTTATGCTTACATTCATCAGCATTATGATTAATATGACATGGACTATTAAGGCCATCTTTTTTATATTCACAAGCTTTTGGTTTAATTCCAGTATGGTTTAGTATACCCCAAAGAGTATAGTTAGTGAGGTTTAAACCAGGGTAGTTGTTTGAAATCCTTTCTAATTCGGTAACAACTCTAATGCCTTGTAAATTATGTTTGAATCCCCTTTGATTTTTATAAACATCATCAAAATCTTTGAATTTTCCACATCCATTCATGAAATAATTAAGCGTTCTTTCTCCAACATGACCAAATGGAGTATGCCCAACGTCGTGGCCATATGCAATAGCCATAGTGAGAGCTTCGTTTAGGCCTAGATGATTACATATTGTTTGGCTAATTTGAGCAACTTCTATTGTATGAGTTAACCGATTCCGAATATGATCGTCAAATCCAGATATAAAAACCTGAGTTTTTCTATTTAATCGTCTGAATTCTTTTGAATATAAAATTCTATCTCGGTCTCTTTCAAAAAGAGTCCTAAATTCGTGATTTTCTTCATTATGTTGCTTTTTTGCATAAAGTGGATTCGCAGAAAAAATTTTTGAAATTATCATAAGGCAGAATTTAATATGAAGATTAGTTGTAACTTTTCTTTTTGAATGAATTTGTGGCTTTAAGTAATTGAATCTTGTATATTTGTTTGACCGTCGTCTGTCTTGACGGTTATTTGAGAACCACGGTTGTTATTTGTCTGGTCGTAATTAGCTACCCAGTTAGAAACGATTATAGATATAAGTGTTTTTCTTTCAAATTTTTCTCAAAGCTAAAGTTATTTATTGTTGTCACCAAATTATTTCTGCGTAATTTTAAATGTTGGTTTACAGATACCATAGCGATGAAAAAAGGTGCTGCGTAGAACGGGCTATAATATCTCTTATTTCGTAAAAAACTAAAATCCCCCGCAAGTTGTTTCGCGGGGGATTTTGTGCTGTATTCAGGCAAGCGTTGTTTATCCGGCAATGGTGGCGCTTATCAGGGCGCTCCAGGGGCCACGTTCGTTGCGGGTATTGACCCAGCGCAGGCGGTAGTAGGCTGTTTTGCCGGCATCCGATTCGTTGAAGGTTACCACATAAGGTGTTGCCGTGTCGGTAGTGAGGTAGGTGAGATCGGCAACGGAGGCCGGAGCTTCGCCCACTTTCATCCAGATTTCGCAACCATGCACTCCGGACGGTTTGGCACGGCTGGTAGGCGTCGCTTCGTCCGAAAAATGGATGGTGTGTTGCTGCCGTGCCGAAAAATCGATTCGTCCTACGGGGCAGGAATCGGGTATCGGCGAGGAGGTACGGCTTTCGCTGCGTACGTTAAGACCCAGACGGGTACGGTCGGCATCACTTACTTTGCTGTTGCTGGTAAGATATTCTGCCACAAACGAGCGCAGGGCGGGTTCGAAGTCATAACGGGCATCGTCTTTTGCCTGAACGTCGGCGCTGGTACGGTTCTGTTTGTTACAGGCTACCGTAAAAACCGAAATCCATTTTGCCTGAAGCGGTTTCAACGGCGCGATGGATTCGGACACAATACCCCAGTTGGGGCCATTGGTTTCCGTTTCGCTGATCAGGTTGTTTTGCCAGATATTGAACTTCGTATCGCTACGGGGAACAAAATCATTTGTTTTCATCATACAAACATTTAGTTGGTTAAACAATACTATACTGATGATCTCGAATAGCCGTTTGCCGGTGTCCTCCTTTTTATCTCCGGGGCATCCCCTGAAGATTCCGGGGTAACTCCCCAAAGAACCGGGGCAAACCCCGAAGGTTCCGGGGCAAACCCCGAAGGTTCCGGGGCAAACCCCCAAGGTGTCGGGGTAATCCCCGAAAGAATCGGGGTAACCCCCAAAAATTCCGGGGCAAACCCCGAAACAGGCGGGGATGATACATTCTGTCGGTCGAACCCTTTTCGTTTTGCCGCGATGCTATGCGACGGAGGTGAAACCGACTGCAAGGTAAAGGTGGGCAACGGCGAAAAACAAATATTTGTGACGAATGGTCGGTTTTTGTGACGAATGGTAAAAACAGACGAAACCGAAAAGAAACGATAATTACCCCTTTTTAGTGGGCAGGAAAATCTCCGGAGATCTGTCCGATGGTTTTGCCTAATTTCTCTATCTTTGCAGTATGAACAACGGATTTATCATAGCGGGAACCAACAGCGGGAGCGGTAAAACCACCGTCACCATCGGTCTGATGCGGCTGCTCAGCCGACAGGGCTATCGGGTGGCTCCCTTCAAAACCGGTCCCGACTATATCGATCCGGCTTTTCACAGCGTGGCTACGGCTACCGCGTCACACAACATAGACACCTATCTGCTGGGCGAAGAGACTGCCCGCTACCTTTTTGCCAAATACGGCCACGCGAGCGATGTTGCCGTGGTAGAGGGGGTGATGGGGATGTTCGACGGCATCGGCGAAGAGGGTGGCGGAAGCACGGCCGAACTGGCCCGGGTGCTTGGTCTGCCGGTGATTCTGGTGGTGAGCTGCCAGGCGCTTTACCAGAGCGTGGCGGCCATTGTCAACGGTTTTGCCCGGTTCGACGAACGGGTGCGGGTGGCGGGTGTGATTCTGAACCACGTCTATAGCGATGAACAGTTTGCTTTTCTGCAACACTATATTGAGAAACAGTGCGGTGTGGCTTGTCTGGGCTACCTGCCTCCCGACGGCGGCATCGGGCTCGAAAGCCGACACCTGGGACTGATACAGGCAGGCGAGGTGGAGGCACTGGTTGATAAAACCGACCGCATTGCCGACCTGATGGCGCAGCATATCGATATTCCCCGTTTGCTGGAGATAACCCGTACCGGCGAACAACCGTTTTCGGTCAACAAACCGGCTGGCTTTGATATCCCGTTACAGGGTCTGAAACTGGGTGTGGCCTACGATAAAGCCTTCAGCTTTTACTACCGTGCCAATCTCGATCTGCTGGAAGAGAACGGTGCTGAATTGCACTATTTCAGTCCGTTGGCCGATACGGTATTGCCTGCCGGAATCAACGCGCTCTATCTGGGCGGCGGTTATCCCGAAGTGTTTGCCCGCGAACTGAGCGAGAACCGTACGATGCTCCAAAGTATCCGGGTGGCTTCCGAAAGCGGGATGCCGGTCTACGGCGAGTGTGGCGGACTGATGTACCTCACCGAAGGGATTAGTCCCGTGGAGGGAGAATTTTATCCGATGTGTGGCGTGTTTGGCTGCCGTACGGAGATGACTGCCCGTTTGCAGCACTTCGGCTATTGCCGGGTCGGGTGGGGCGATGCGCAAACGTTGGCGCATGAGTTTCACCACTCGCAACTGACCCCGACCTCCGAAACGCTCAATTATCACTTCAGTTTCGAGATCGAGAAACCGGAAAATCACCGTCACTGGCAGGGCGGACTCTCCTGTAAAAATGTGCTGGCAGGCTATCCGCATATTCACTTCTATTCCGACGCGGGGTTTTTCAGCAAACTGGCTGTGTGGTGGATGGGGAAATGAGTTGACAAGTTAACAAGTAGACGAGTTAACGAGTTGACAAGTGAATAAAGGGGTGTCTCGCTGAAATTTTGGGATTATGGAATTTCCATATCTCCGAAATTAAAATCATATTCAGTTCTCTTAGCGTACTTAGCGGGAAACTTTGCTCTCTTTGCGGTTAAGAATTTGAGATAAACCGCAAAGGGCGCAGAGAATGCGCAAAGGGTGCAAAGTTTATGATTTTATGCAGATAGCCTGATGTTTATTTTCTGGACTTAGCAATCTTTGTGTTTTCGGATACCCAAATTTCCAAATTTCCAAATCCCTAAATCTCCACATTTTTCACAAACGCCTCCAGTTCGGGAAAGAAGGCGGCAAAACGTTCTTCCAGTTCGGTGTGATTTTGCCGAAGAAAAACAACGGTCTCTTCGGGGCGCAGAGCCGGAACCTTGTAGTTCGACATGATGGTAAACGCCTCCTGCAGTCCGTCGTACGAGGCATAGCGCATCAGGCGATTGGTCGAAATGAAATGCCAGAGAAAACCTTTCACCCGCGAGGGCAGGAGAGGGTAGTAGCGCAGTGTGGCGTAGTAGAAGTTTGCCGAAACGCAGCCCAACGATCGTCCTTTGGCGTAATGGAGGAAATCGGATGCCAGCAGATGGTCGAAGAATACGTCGGTAATAATGCCCGAATAACGTCCGAATTCGGGTCGTAGCATGGCTATCGATTCCAACACCAGCGGATGGCTGTCGGTAAAGCTGTCGATCTGCCGGTGGAGCAAAATTCCCGCGCGTATCTTTGCCGGATACTCCTCATAACGGTTTCCCTTCACAAAATCCCCGATAAAGTTGCCCACCTGACGCTGGCGGTCGTTGCCCGAAAGATAGATATGCGCGAGATAGTTCATCTAAATAGTAGATAGTAGCCGGTAGACAGTAGCCGGTAGTAGCTGTTCGAGAGTCGGCGCAAAGGTACGGAAAATAGAGAAAGGTATGTGCAGTTCGGCGAAGCTTTGATTACGGGCAATTCGCAGTACAATGTATTTGCGGTGAAATCGTCTGTTTTTGTGTAATTGCAGAAGCTACCGGCTTGCAAGCACTACAACATTGATCCAGGGAATAAGAAACAATGTCAGTCCTGCCATAAAAAAGAGAATCTGCCATTTGGATAGGGTCGTTTTACATCCGACATAGAGGGGCTGCAACAGAAATATTCGAATAATCCAAAAGAGGACGATCAGCGTTAAAATGAATTTGCCTAACTGCGTGCTGAGCAGTTCGTGCGAAAAGAAAAAAGCGATAGCTGCAAAAATCAGCCACAAGATAAACTGGCAATAGTTCATCAATTTCAATGTATTCGAAATGGAGGTAGCGTCTTCTTTTTCCAAGCGGATAAGTTTCTCCTGCCAATGATAGATGTGCGGAAAAACAAGATGAAAAATTGCGCAGATAAAAAGAAAAATGCCTCCTGCTTTGATAAATGTATCCATTGATAGTGTTTATAGGGTATTATGCGCTGTTAAACTTCAATAACGATGGCTTGCTTACCCGAAATTGCCGCTGATTCTGCTATATATTTTCAGGGGTTGCCAGTTCAACTCTTTACCGAACACCATTCGTGTTCCCTTGCTTGTTTCGGTAAAACCCTGCTGCTTGAGAAATGCAATGCCTTCGAGGTTATCGACCGGCAGCACAGCCTTGTCGGCTTTGGTATATTTCAGTTTCATCAATTCCAGACCGGCTTCTGTTGTATCGGCCACAATCGTACCCTCTTTCAGATCGGGTATGTAGTATCCCGTTACTTTGTTGTTTTGCAGATACACCCTCGCATTTTGAATAGATTTGTCGAGCAAAACTCGCCGGTCTTCTCCGGCGACAGCCATATCTAACTCTTGGATGGCAGCACGATAGCACTCTGTAAACGATACGATATTGTCCGAAACGGGACACTCCATCGCGGGCTGCTCTCTTTTCAGGAACTGGTACTCTGTTATCGTTTTGAATCCGGCTTTCAGGTAGACCGGTTTTCCTAACTCGGTGGCAATAAGTGAGCAGGTGTCTATGGAACTCTTTTGTGCAAACTCCAACAGGTTGTTTACTACCTGCAATCCGATTCCATTGTTTCTGTATTGTGCGTCCACAATGATGTGGCCTATCCAGCTGCTCTTCCCAAGCGATATCAGCGCGCCGGTTCCAACCAGGGTGTTATCTATCGTGGCCTTAACCGGATGGCAAAAGGGCGAGTCAATGTAAAATTCAATATCAGGAACGATATCGTTCCAGTCGTCCGGCTGTAAGTTCCGGATCTTTTCAATGTCGTTAATCGTTATGGTTTCTATTTTCATGCGATAGGGTAATATGTTATTTTTCAATCCACAACGCCGCTTTCAACGTTGCAGGCATTTCGGTTTAATCATTGCCATTGCCCAGCCGGTATGCGTAGAAAATGCCATTTGAATCTCCAAAATAGATCATTCTCTCCTCAATAACGGGGGTCGATAGAATGGATCCTAAGCGCAGTATTTTCTCCTCGGAGCCTTTCTGATCGTTACCGTATAGTTCGAACCCGGATTTAAAAGCATCTTTCTCGTCGTACACCTGGGAATAGTTGCTGCGACTCCCGTATGTTTGGAAAATAGGTTCGAGTTTGTTATTTGAAGGGTTCAGCTTGTACAATTTCCCGTTGAAACAGCCGAAATAGAGGTTGTTTTCAAACGATACAGCCTCGCCATACACCCGCATGTTCAAAGGGAACGAACATTGTTCGTAGCCGGTTGTTGCCGATAAACCGCAAAACCGGTGCGAGTCGGACGTTCCGAAATAGGCCACATCGTTATAAATTAGCGGGGTTGCAATCACCCAGCTCCCTTTTTCTTTCATGTTCCACAATCCTCTTCCGGTTTCGGCATTTAGGGCATAAACATTGAAATCGCGACTTCCGAAGATGACCGAATTTTTATATGCTACAGCCCCCTTTTGTATCTCTCCTTTGGGAAAATATGCATCCCCGACGGTCTTGAATTTCCAGATCAGATCGCCAGAAACTGCGTTTAGAGCATAGAAAAATCCATCATAGCTTCCGATAAAGAGTTTTCTATTGCAGACCAAAGGTGTTGCATGCACAATGCCCTCGGTTTTGAACTTCCAGACTAACGCTCCTTTTGCCGGATCGAGAGCATAGATATTTCCATCGCCACTGCCAACAAGTACTTTCTCGTCGGCATATACCGGCGATGAGAGGTAGTAATCCCACATATCGAGTTTTCTCTCCCCGTTGGTGGCAAACGACCACTGTTTTTGTCCGTTTGTTTTGTTTATTGCATATACCTTTCCATCGGTACTATTCAAGATAACCGAGTTTTTATAGACCAAAGGCTTCGATTTGATTTCGCCTCCGGTTTTGAACTTCCATTTCAGGGTTCCATCTTTTTTGTTGAGCGCATACAAGCAAGAGTCGTTGCTCCCAATGTAGAGTGTGCTCTCATCCACGGTGGGCGACGAATAGATTCCTCCCCGCGTTGAAAAATTCCAAGCCAACGAACCCTTCCCGGAAACAATCAGGGTAGAGATAGACGTAAAAAAGGCAAATAAAAGTAGTTTGTTTCTGAAATTCATGTGTCAATGGTTTTTGATGAACTCGTCTTGACTTTTCCTGGCTATGACTTTTTGGGGTCATTTTTACTTATTGACCCCTCTCACGACGACTACGTGTCGGAGTCAGACATGTATCGTCTGATCTAACCTCCCCTAAATGGGGAGGAATTGGATTACAAAATGAGAAAATTTCATTCATTTTACAACACCAAAGTCCCCATATTGGGGGTTGGGGGTCGAAAAATAAAAAGTCAAGATGACTTCGATTTGAACGATATGAGGGAATGTGACTTCCCCGTAGAATCGAGTATTCTTTTTTTATTTTGTGGAATTCAGAGAGGAATACAGCTTGCGGCAATGACCAGCATAGTGTCGTTTAGCTCTTTCCATACCCGGAGGTATTTGAACTCTCCTTCCATCGGATTTCCTTGCAGCGTTCCTTTCGTGTTATACGTGGTGGTAGATATTGCCGTGTTGCCAATAATACGAATCTCTTCTATCGTCAGATCCAGTTTGTCTACCTGCATGTCGCCTGCCCGGTGCGATGCCATATCCATCGCTTTGGTAATGGTTATACCTCCCGGAATAATGCAAAGCAAATCATTATGAAGCATTTTGTCCAGCAAGTCAATATCATTTACCCGAATTGCTTCTGCAAGCCGATGCTCCTGTTGTTCTATAATCTCTTTCGTTAGTTCCATGTTTTTATTGATGGTTAATTGTTGAATAATACACGTTGCGTATTCTCTGCGTTCTTTGCGGTTAGTCTCATTTTCTGTCTGTCAAAGCTATTTTTATTCCGAGGGCAACTAATGTAATGCCACATAACTTGTTAATAAGCGACGATATTGTTCGATTGTTTTTCAGTCTGCCGAAGATACCGGAAGCAAATAGCGCCAATATCATGCACCAGATTGTCCCTGTTGTGATGAACGTAGTTCCAAGTAGCAAAAACGGCACAACGGTATTGCGAAACGTTGGGTCGATAAACTGAGGCAGAAACGCGATAAAGAATAGTGCCACTTTGGGATTGAGGATGTTCGTCAGAAAGCCGTCCCGGTATATCTTCCGATAGTTGGCGGATTTCGATTCGATGATTCCATCGGTGGCAAGGGGTGTTTTGTTTGTCAGCATCTGGTACCCCATGTACAAAAGATAGGCTGCTCCCAGATATTTGATGATATTGAAAAGTAAAATCGATTTCGCAATAATAACGGAGAGACCGAATGCAGCCAGCATGGTGTGGCCGATGCTTCCGGTAGCAATGCCTAACGCCGATACGATGCCGGCCTTTTTTCCTTGTCCGATACTTTTAACCAGGATAAAGATGGTGTCGTTTCCGGGCGTTAAGTTCAATAAGATGCCCGCCAGTAAGAATGTTTCAAAATGTACGATTCCTGTCATGAGTGTATGCTTATGTTGAAAATTACATTTAGGGTCTCTTTGTGTGAGTCTTTTGCGTATCGCTTCTATTTTTTCAATTCCAACAAATCGCTAATAATATAGCTTATCCATAGTCCGGGTTTATTTACAGCGTCAAAATCGATCCAGGCCGATTTCATTTGAGTTGTCTCTGCTCTCCAAAAACCGTCGTTGAGTCGTTTTTTTCTCAATAGGTCAATGGCTTCTTTGCAAGCAGGATCATCGTATAAATTATTTGCTTTTAGTAAGGTTAATATTTCTATCAGGTTCGATTTATACGAGTAGGGATAAAAGTTCTTGACTATCGAATTTTCTATCGGCAGACCTGTCGATAGCCTTTTGAATAGTTTGTGCTGTAATATGTATTTCAACCCTTGTTGTAGCTTCTGATCTATCTCAGCCGAGGTTTCAAATCGTTTTTTGTATTCGGTTAATGCGATCATGGATTTGACAACGCCATAGAAGCAGGGTGTCTTTTTCATACAGCCGCCAAAGCGTACGTTTAAATCACGGCCACTCCACTCGCACTCTATTCCTCTCTCAGTGCTTTGATAGTTTACTATCCAATTGATTCCTGATTCAATTTTCTCTTTTTCGGCATACCCGGTTTTGAGCAGCAATGTCGTAATCATCGCGTTATGACAAGCCAGTACTCCGTTTCTATTCCCGGTTAATGAAAAACCTTCCGGCGTATAGGTTTTATCAACTAAAAGAGCGATCCAATTCTGAACTTTTTCCAACGATGCTACAAAAGGTATTTCCGATAACTCAATCAATCTCCATTCGTAGGCTCGGATGCCGATAAATAACTCTGGCCGGCATTTTGGTTCAACCAACAACCGGCTAACAAGCTCAGATTGCAAAAGTAATGTTTTTACTGTGTCGTTATCTATCAGATCTCCCTTGTCATAGGCTCTTCTCAAAGTCAAAGCGGTATCTTCAAATCTGTTCATTCTTTTAGTATTAGGTGCGAAGATTGTCAGGTATTCAATATTTTTGTGATATTGTCATAACTACATAACAATTTTTTGTCCAGAATCTCTGTAAATTCACCCGACTTTACAGAGTTAATTGTAACCAGTAAGGACTTAATTGCAGCTGTTATTGCTATTGTCGGAAGACTCACTCTTGCAATACCAATTTCTTGCAAGTCGTTTATCGAAAAATTATCAATATTGTAATGTAATCCGGCCGCAATACTCAATGGACCATTTATTTCTTTAGCCAATAGTTTTACCTCGTCTAGCGTTTCGACTTTTGTCACAAAAACGATATCTGATCCAGCTTCCAGATAGAGATTGGCTCGCTTAATAGCTTCATCTAGCCCTTTGCCTCTTTTTTCAAATGCAGTTAATGCATCCGTTCTTCCGTTAATGACCAAATTCGGATTACCATATAACGAGGCAGCGTTTTTTGCAGCTTTGATTTTCTCTATCATTATAGAACTCTCAACTATATCCGTCTTATTGCCGGCATTAGGCAGTTGATCCTCTATGTTGATGCCCGATACACCAGCTTGTACATAACCCATAATTGTAGCCGCAATTTGCTCCACACCCCCAAATCCATCTTCGCCATCAGCCATTACAGGTATTGAAACCGAATTGATAATCTTTTTTGTAATGGAAAGATTTTCTTCAAAACCAAGATCTGCCTCGCTTTTTTGACAGGCCGCAATTGCAAAGCTGAAGCCCGAACATTGCACCGCTTTGAAGCCCATGTGTTCAATGATCTTGGCACTAATCGCGTCGTAGGCATCCGGCATAATTAGCGTTTCATCCGAGAGAATGAGATCTTTTAGTATACTACTATTTTTCATGCGAAAATGATTTTTTTATATAGTGACGTATGGAATTGAAAAATTAGCAAGCTAACCCCATATTGCTGAAAATTATTACAATCCTCCTGGAGGTTGTGAAATAATAGATTCGTGTTATATATCCTATTTTGATTATAAGTCAGTTTCTTGGTGCAAAACAATGTCGATTTGCCTGACATTTGCTATGTATTACACAGTAGCTATTCTCTTTTGATATTGTCCAAATTATGTTTTACATATTTTCCCGGAGTAACCCCGACATGTTTTTTGAATAATCGGGTAAAGTGACTCTGGTCGAAAAAACCAGCTTCGTAAGTAGTCGCAGTAACTGATTTCTCTTGGAGTAGAGCATGCTGAGCCTTTTTTAGTTTGCATGCCAAATAGTAAGCATACGGTGATAACCCGTAAAGCTTATGGAAATAGCGACTAAAGTGAGATTCGCTTAGGCAAGCTATATCGGCTATCTCTTTTAATGATAATTCAATATGACTGTTGTTTTCAATGTATTGCTTTGCAAGATTGATTTTCTCTCGATTCGCATCTATGTGAGCCTCACCATCCGATGCTGAAGCAGAGGCAACTAATTTAGATATGATATCATTAAACAGGCCGACCAATTTGGGTGAAGCTCGTTCATATTCAATCAGGGTATGAAATGCGCTGAGAAGAGCCGGTAAGAACGAATTGTCGAGCTTCAATTGCGGAAAGAAAAGAGCATCGCTTAAACCGAAAGAGAGTATCTTGTAGCTATGTCCGCATTGGGTTTGCGATTTGCAGCTATGCGGTTCGAATGGCTGAATAATGAAGATATCGCCTTGTTTTAGTTGGCGTGTTATACCCCGATAAAAAAACTCCCGCTCGCCCGATTCAATGATGCCTAAGTTGTAGGTAGTATGAAAATGAACAGGAAATGCATTGTTGATGTTATATCCGTGCGTAACCGATATACCGTTCAGATATTCGGATGCAAAGTTCAAAATCATTTCCTGTTCCTTTTTCATACAAATCATTTTTATAACAATGCCGGGAAAAATTTAGCCAGTAAAAAAAGCCCCTCATCTCCCGCCTTGACAATATGATATTTGTCGGCTGGAATAAATCCGACATTTCCTTTCCGGTATTCCAATGTTGTCTCTTCCAGAGTACACTCTCCGAATCCATCCATCACTTCATGCAATTCAGACTTTCCGGCATGATTATGCAAGCCAATTTCACATCTGGGGTCAATACGTACGAGATGGCAGCTCAACCGGTTGCCTGTACTTTCTCCTTTTATCACATGTTTCAAAAATACACCCTTGAATGCCGGATGGGCATTCCATTCCAGTTTTTCAATGTCAATAAATTCTCCGTTGAGGTAAAGAGTCCCTTTTTGTAAATCATTTGTGTCCATACTATTATTGTTTTTGATTATGGGCACAAAAGTACGGCGCCGAATTTCGCTAAACTTGTATAATCTTGCTGTTTCTATTGAATAAATATTGCCAACTAAGAACGACAATCGTTCTATTTTCTTTTTATTTTCAGATACAAAAGCCCGGTTGCATAGGGTAAAAGCCCGGAAATTATCCAGATCCAAATGGATTTCCAGGTAAAATCATGTTGTATAATTACATGCATGATAATACTTACAATCACAATAAACAATACCGTTATTAAAGCAATTGAGTTGGCGTAATGTATCACACGAAGCGGTTTGTTAATCGCAAATTGAAAATAATACAGTGTGAAGATGAGAATAAAAAAAGCTACAAAACGTTGATATGTTTCTGGAAAGAAAAACTGATCAATTAAAAGCCAGCCAAATCCAACGACGATCAATCCGATCAACGTCAAAATATCTTTACGTTTTAGTGGAGAAAAGCATCTGTTCATAGTCATCCTACCGTTAGGTTACCAATAATCTTTCATTTCGTATTTTGTTTCCTTAAAAAGATCATGATCAAACTGTCGCTTGCCTTTTGCCGACTAAATTCCTGGTAGCCGAGTTTGGAATATAAGTGCAGGTTTTTGGAGCTCAGCGAGCCCGTAAATAGTTCAAATTGTTGGCAACCGATCAAGGTCGATTCGATGGCCTCGATCAATAGCCGTCCAATCCCTCTGTTTTGAAAATCGGGCGCTACAATCAATTTGCCGATATGAGCAGTTTCGTTGTCGATGTATCCGCGTACCGAACCGACAAGTTCGCCCCGAATCTCCGCTTTCAAAATGGTAGCTTGCGTAAACTCCTCTTCCAACGATTTCAAATCCTGACGCAAAGGGGGAATCTTGTAGTCGTTATAGATCTCCGCCTCTGTCTGGTAGCATTCTTTTTGTAACAGAAGGATGGACTTCAGATCGGCGAGTTTTGCTTCTGAGATATCGATGTGCATGATGTCGCTTTTGGGAAAATGTACCATTACAGGCTATGTGCGTGCGTTTATTTTCAATCGCTGGTGGATGGTAAACCGGATGCAGCATATCTGCGCTGTTATCAATGCCAAGCCTCCCACCACAATGATTCCTATTACCATCGGACTAGTTACTTCAAAGTGTAAACCCAACATTCCTTGTATTTGTTGACCGATACTTTCTTCTCTCAGGGCAAGGTAGGCCGAAAACGTGCAGATCACGATCATTATCGCGCCTACAAAGAGGGTGGTTTTGTTAATGATTCGTTTTTGATCTTTCAAATTACTGGAATCAGAGGAGAGACGATTGCCCATATACCAACCGGCCATTATAGCCAGAAAAACATTGAAAACCGGGAAACCCATAAAGAAGCCATACGCCATCACGTTGTAAACGATAAATACGAATCCGATAAAGGTCATCGAAAGACGGTATCTGTTTGTAACCCACTTTTTCAGGTAGCGCAGATCTATCAATAAACCAGCGAGTAAACCGCCGGCTAAATAGAGTATGATCCTATCTTCGGAGCGGTCGAAATAGTTCCAGATAACCACTGCTGTCAACGCGATTAACAGGGGAAATACAGCCCCGAAGATTATTAAGCTCGGTATGTCCTTTCTTTTTAGCATCGTAATAACGATTTAATGCGATGGATATCTTGTCTTTGGATTCATTGCATGAAAGCCGGTTTATCCGACGTAACCAGGCAAAGAATCAATCTTGCTTATTGTATGATCGTCTGTATTTTCTAATATTTTATTTGTTAATCCATTTTCCAATTGTTGGAGCTTCATAGCTCTTCATTTTGTCAAGTAGATCATCAATATTTTCACTCATTAAAAGCATCTGTTTGTTGGCCTCTTTTAGAAAACCTTGGTCTACCATTGTTTGCAGCAATGTATTTAATGGGTTATAAAAACCGTTAGTGTTTAGTATTGCAATTGGCTTTTTGTGTAGCCCCAGTTGTCCCCAGGTGAGCATTTCAAAGAATTCTTCTAACGTTCCGAAGCCACCGGGTAAAGCAATCACCCCATCACAAAGTTCATTCATTTTCGCTTTGCGTTCATGCATATTATCAACCAGAATCAATTCCGTTAGCTTTTCATGAGCAATCTCTTTCGATTTTAAGAAGGAAGGCAATACGCCTATTACTTTTCCCCCTTTACTCAAAACACCATCGGCGACAGCACCCATTAGTCCAACATTTGCTCCACCATAAACTAATTCTATGTTATGTTTTGCCAATGTTTCACCAAGTAAAACGGCCTGTAATTGATAGATGTTTTCTGTTCCAAAGCTTGATCCACAAAACACCGTGATCCTCTTCATATTTATTGATGTTTTTTTTATTGTTAAGCATCTAAACTCCCCAATGATATGGGTTGTGTATTGTAACTGTTTTCAAACGATTACATAATCGAATTTGTTCTTATAATGAAAGGATTATGCAGGGTTCGCAAGCAAAAACGAGCACAAAATCTCCATGTCCGAAAATGACAAAACGACCTGATCGTATTCGTTATCTTCTTCAGATCGGTGAAAGCTATCCGCTTCAGTTTTGTTGCTCGGTTCTGGCAGGATCATTTATCTTGTTCCATTCTGTTCCGAACGGTCATCGAAATTCCGTCGAATCCCCAACTGTCCGGATTGAGCTCGTTGATGATAAAATAATTGGTCATGTCATTCGACCCGAGTGTCTGTTTTACCAACTCCTTACCGGCTTTAATTACCTCCGCCATCTGTTCGGCTGAACTGGTTCCTTTTGAAATATGGATCTTGATAGAGCATACCTTCTCCTGTTTCGACGCATCTATTGGGCGGCTGCCAATGAACCAATTCGTTTGATCTATTTCGTCAAGGGTTATTACGGTCAAATTCGGATCACGTCCCATAATGTTTTCGATTATATCCATTAATCCGGATATCAACGCGTTCTTTTGCTCTTGATCGACTTGTTGTTTGACAACTTTTACATTTACGTACGGCATAATTCAGTTATTATAATTGGTAATGTTTTTATTAATTGCAACAATAGAAGTCGTATGCGTTCTATTGAATTTATCTATTTTCTTTGTTCTGGGCAATGTGAGGCAGCTTTTGGTTCTTAGGCAATTTGTTGCTGCAGAAACCCAATAACGCCCCCAAAACTACGGAAAAAATCAACATGGGCGCGATGGCTGTTACATCTTCTTTTGCGACGATCAGCATTATTGGAAGAGATGTTATTACAGCAATTACAACTCCTTTTGCCCACGGAACTATCTTCCAACTAACATACGGGATGATGATTCCCAATGCAATCCAATGCACAAAGGCGGATGAGGTGGAATACCAATCCATTTTGTTCAATACCATGGGTAGAATATCAACTCCTCCGGCGATCACTCCGGTTGCCAATGCAAATACAATTTTTTTCATTTTCTCTGTTTTTTAATTACGTGTTATATGACCTTTATAACATAGAGACAATAAAAATGCCTTTTTGTGACAACTCAGTTCAAAAATAATTGCCGACTTTTTCTAACAAGATTACCTTCTCTTCTTCGGGGATTACGTAATAAGGTGTATGTTTAAATGTATCGCTATAATCTTCGTACGATTCCATCATCTTAATAAAAGCCGAAACATCCATTTCATTCGGCAAATAGAGTTCGGAGGTGAAATTTTGTTTTCCCCGTGAAATTCGTCCATTCGAAAGAGCGTAATTCAACCGCTTCCGACATTTGCAGGTGGCGGCTTTATTGATCAAGCCGCAATTGTTTTCGAGAAAGTTTTTCAACTTCGACTTGGCTCGATGCAGTTTCTGGCGGTAGGCTTCGGAGGTGATTTCTACGATGGAACTCCCGTCTGTGCTATTTAGTCCAAACATGGAAGAAAGTATATAAATCAATCGTTCTTCGTGAGAAAGACACATAAGCATTGCTTGCGAGCAACTGATTTTTAGTTCGGCCAGCATTATATCCTTTTCAGGATCGGGAAGGTTGTCCGTTTCGGTTTCCGGTAGCTGGATATTACAATCGTTTTCCATGATGTCGAAAGAGATATGCTGAAACCGGTTGTTTCTTTTTAGTTCATTCAATAGATGATTCTTTGCGATCTTCAGAGCCCACGACATGAATTTGGATGTGTCGTGAAGAGTAGCTATTTCGTTGTATATTTTGAGTAAAATATCCTGACTCGCATCTTTGGCTTGTTCCATATCGGATAACATTCGTACCGAAAGGTTAAATATTGGATCTTGAACTTCGTTGAGCAGTTGATCGATCTCTTCGTTTGCTATGTTTGACATAATTATGGATGGAAATTAACAATTATGTTTGCAATGTTCTCTATTTCGGGGTAGATGAGTGTCCTGCAATAGATGAGAAAAGGTATTGTAGTCGGCGCAATTTTATCTCTTGAACTTGGTAGCGAGAAATGGAGTATGCAAACTGTCGGTTCGAAATTAGCGATTCCTATTCAGAGTCAAAATTCTTTCTTGATCGAATGGCTGTTTTGGGCTGTGAATCCCCGATATTTGTCGTTTATTTTGTTCCAAATGTACGTTTATTTCTTGTAAATAGGTGTAATGTAAAAGTTCTCAGTGGGTGTTCTGATCATCCTATTCACTCATTTTGTCGGATCCGAAAAAATATTTGTAGATTTTACACTTATTATTTGCAAATGTCAGGAACAAGTACGAATTTTACGCTGCAATTTTTTGAATAGTAAGCGATAAAACTCAACACTTATAAATCAATATCGTATGAAAAAAACAATGCAAACTACCCTGTGTCTGATGGCACTGACTCTTGGTTTGGCTTCCTGCCACTCGTCGGCAAAAAAGGCTGAACAATCCGATTCTATTAAAGTTGTGACTCCCGAGAAAAAGAACTTTACCGACACTATCAACGGTAAGGCCGTTTCGCTCTACACGTTGCAAAACAAAAGCGGTCTGACGGCTTACATCACCAACTACGGTGGTCGCATCGTGGGTCTGGTTGTTCCCGACAAAAACGGCAAACCGACCGATGTGGTTGTAGGTCACGCTACATTGAAAGAGTATACCAATCCGCTGGCGCAATATTACGGCGCTTTGATCGGTCGCGTGGGTAACCGCATTGCCAAAGGACAGTTCTCTATCGATGGCAAAAGCTATCAGCTTGACACGAATGACGGCCCCAACTCGTTGCACGGCGGTAAAGCCGGTTATCAGGACATCGTGTGGGATGCTGCTCAACCGAACGACTCTACTTTGGTACTGAGCTACCTGTCGAAAGACGGTGAAGGCCACTATCCCGGTAATTTGACCATCAAAGTAACCTACACAGCCACTGCTGACAATGGTTTGAAAATGGAATACAACGCTACCACCGATAAAAAGACCATCGTCAATCTTACCAACCATGCTTACTACAACCTGAATGGTGAAGGTAGCGGTACCATTCTCGATCACCTGTTGCAGATCAACGGCGACAAAATGACTCCGGTAGACAGCACTTTGATCCCCACAGGTGTATTGGCTCCCGTTGCAAACACTCCGTTCGACTTCACCAAAGCTACTGCCATCGGTCAGCGTATCAACGACAAAAACGATCAGCAGTTGAAATTTGGCAAGGGATACGACCATAACTTCGTACTCAACGGCAAACCGGGCGAAATGTTCAAGGCTTGTACGCTTACCGGTGACAAATCGGGCATCGTAATGGATGTTTACACCGTAGAACCCGGCTTGCAGTTCTATGCAGGTAACTTTATGAACGGTTCGAGCTCCTTCAAAAACGGGATCAAAGACGCTTACCGCACCGCTCTTTGCCTCGAAACACAACACTTCCCCGATGCACCTAACCACAAGAACTTTGCTTCTATTGAGCTGGCTCCGGGTAAAGTGTACAAAACCACAACCGTCTACAAGTTCTCTGTAACGAAATAACAAGTAGCAGCTGATAAAACAAGAAGGGCGACTGATAAAGTCGCCCTTCTTCGTATGCGGTCACCGTCTGCAACCGCATAATATTCTGTTTGTCGGTATTAAAACTCGAATTTCTCCAATTTGACGGTGGCAAACTCTTGCAATATGACAATGTTTTTGACGAAAACGGCTTCCTTACAGTGAGCGGACAAAGCGTCGTTGTCTTTCCACGTTTCGCAAATCATCAACACATTTGAACGGGTAGCACTTTCAAACACATCGTATGCAATGCAACCCTCTTCCTTCAATGAAGAGGCCGTCAGCTCCTTGGCGGCATCCAATACTTTTGTGCGGTTTGTCTCTTCTACCGAGATAAATACATTTAATCGAATCATAATCGCATGTTTTTGTTTTGTGAGTTGCAAAAATAGTGTTTTTGCGGCAGATGAAACGATTTTGGCAATAGCATGAGACATTTTTGTGGAATGAGTTGTCCGTTTGCTTGTCGGTTGCTGTAACGGGCATTCAAGCTTCCGCTCTCTTTTCAGTCACAGCCTGGAATATAATTGATTTTATCTTTACCTTTGCCGTATGAACATCGAGAGTAAAATACATTTCAAGGCTGCCGTGCTCTATGTTATCGCTGGCATTGCGGCTGTGCTTATGGTGGTGTTTCTCTACAATATGCGTGGTAATATCAACGGACAGAGAGCGGAAATTGAGAAGCAGCATCGGGTACTGGCACTGACTAACGAACTGATTTATGCTGTCGGTGAGGCTCAGTCTTCGGTAAGTCTCTTTGTATCTACACGCTACACCACCTACATCAATCGATTCGGTAAAAAGTTGCTCTCTATCAATGCCCTGATCGATACGCTGATCGTTAATGAACCGGTCGGACGGGCAAAACTGGTTCAAATGAAAGTGTTGCTGGCACGACAAACAGCTGAAGTTGCCAAGCTGAATAGCCAGTTAGGTAACAAAAATCCGCTGACGATTATTAACGAACGTATTCGTAAATACAAGCCGCAACCCAATACTTCTTCGCGTGCTGTTACCGTGAAGCTGGATACGGTGTACAAACCGGCTCCGAAGAAAAAGGGCTTTTTTAAACGGTTGGGAGAGGTATTCGCCCCCTCTAAAAATACCACAATGGTCATCTCCAACGTCAGGGTAGATACGGTAAGGGTAGGGGCCGATGTACCCGCTCCCATTCTTTCGGAGGTGAACGATCTGGCATTGGTGGCCGGAACACGATACGAAAAAAATATGAGGGCGATAGAGCAACTGGTAGCCCACCAGATTGCTTCCGATCGGGAAATCTCCACCCAGATTGCAGGTCTGTTGCTCGATTTGCACCGGCAAACACTCAATTCGGTTCTCGAAACCATCGATCGTAGCGAGAAGTCGATCAATCGCAACTACACGTTTTCCGTCATCGGCGGCATTGTAGCGCTGGGCTTGATATTGCTCTTTATTCTGCTCATTATTTACGACGTAAACAAAGGTAAAGAGGCGCGCGAACGACTTCGGGAGGTGATGGAGAGCCGGCATAAACTGCTGCTGTCCGTTTCGCACGACATTAAAAGCCCGCTGGGTTCCATTCTGGGTTATCTGGAATTACGCCGTCAGCAGGGCGAAGATATTAAGTCGATGCAAAATTCGGCGCGACATATTCTGTCATTACTCGAAAATCTGCTCGAATTTTCTAGTCTGGAACAGGGCTCTTTGCAACTGACAAACGCAACGTTTTCGCTTGGCGATCTGAGTGAAGAGGTGGGGCAGATGTTTCTGCCTCTGGCTCAGAAGAAGGGGCTTGCCTTTACTTTTTCTTCGGATGAGGTTCGTCTCGTCTCCGATCAGATGAAGATAAAACAGATCATTGTCAACTTAGTGTCGAATGCCGTGAAATATACCCGCGAAGGAGAGATAAAACTCCATACCGGTTACGATGGTCACTGGCTCGCCATTGAAGTGAGCGATACCGGAGCGGGCATTCCCGACGACAAACTGGAAGAGATCTACGAACCCTTTTCGCGGGTAGAGAGCAACAATGCGCTGGCGCATGGCACCGGACTGGGTATGTATGTGGTAAAGGGACTCATCGATCTGCTCGGAGGTTCTATCCGGGTGCGTTCAGCAGTGGGGAAGGGTACCGAAGTGAAGGTGTTTATTCCCTGTCGCGAAGCTGAGGTGCGTATTAAAAAGGGTACGAAAAAGATAGCCGTGTATGACGACGATCCGGTGGTGGCTCAAATGGCCTGCGACATGCTCGTGCGGTTGGGACATCAGGTGGTGAAAACCGGTTTCGATGTTATTCTTACCGATATGGAGATGGGTGAACGAACGGGACTGGATGTCCTGGCCGAAGCCGGCAGTGTACCGGTGGTAGTGATGACCGGCCATAGCGATTTTACCTCCGAAAAGGCTATTCAGCTCGGATTTGAAGCCTTTTTGCCCAAGCCGTTTACACTCGATGCGCTTCGGGAAATATTTGGTGAGGGAGAAGCTTTATCTGCATCCGATAGTTTTCTGGAAGAGGATGATGAAGAGATCAGAGCGTTGTTTAAGACTTCTACGATTGAAAATTATACCCTTTTGGAACAAGCGCTCGCCGACGACGATTTTGCCAAAGCACAGGCAGTTTGCCATAAAATGCTGCCGATGTTTGTGCTGTTGGGTTATCCTGCAGCGGCGTTGCGTCGGATGGATGCCCGGCGCGGAGAGTCGTACGACGGTTGGCAGGATGATGTGAGGGCCGTTCTTTCGATTAAAGTTTGATGCCGTAGAGATGCATCTTGTTGTAGAGTGTTTTACGATCTATTTTCAGCAGTTGCGCCGCCAGTGTCTTGTTCCCGCGTGTTTTGCGCAATACACTCTCTATCTGTTCGCGTTCATTATCGGGCTGTAATGCCAGATCTTCGTGCATCGGTTGTAGTGCAAAAGCCGGAATCTCGTCGGGTGTAATCTGATTTTTAGAGGCAAACAGTACCAATCGTCTCACCGTATTGCGCAGTTCGCGCAGGTTGCCGCTCCAGTGGTGTTTTTCGAGCAATGCCATCGCTTCGGGAGAGAAGCCTTCTATCTTTTTATCCAACTCTTCGTTGGCCTGACGCAAAAATTCATTGGCAAAAATTTCGATATCTCCCTTCCGGTCGCGGATGGGGGGTATGAAGAGTGAAAACTCGTTGAGGCGATGGTATAAATCCTCGCGAAAACGTCCTTCAGCAATCGCTTCTTCCAGATTTTCATTCGTTGCGGCTAATATCCGCACATCGACTTTGATGTCCTTCACCGATCCTACCGGACGCACTTTCTGCTCTTGTAAAGCCCGTAAAAGCTGTATTTGCACGTCGTACGAGAGGTTCCCCACCTCGTCGAGGAACACGGTGCCTCCGTCGGCCTGCACAAACACGCCGGTTTTATCCTCAATGGCAGAGGTAAACGATCCTTTCATGTGGCCGAAGAGCTCGCTCGGAGCCAGTTCGCGCGACAAACTGCCGCAGTCGACGGCAATAAATGGCTTGCTGCGCCGTGAACTGTTTTCGTGAATCATACGTGCTGCATACTCTTTGCCGGTTCCGCTTTCGCCGATGATCAGCACCGACATGCGGGTAGGGGCCACCCGTTGAATATGGTCGTACATTTGACGAGCAACGGCACTCTTGCCCATCACCATTCCATCGGCATTCGGTTTTACCTGTTTCGTAGGTTTTGTCTCAATTGTTTTTTTAGAGAGAGCCTGTTCTATTTTCTCCTTCAGAATCGCCGGATTCATCGGTTTTTCCAGAAAATCCTCCGCGCCCAGTTTCATGGCAGCCACCGCGCTTTGTATTTCGCCATAACTAGTCATAACAATCACCGGCGTATCCATATTCATATCGCGCATCCAGTGCAAAAGCAGAATACCGTCGCCATCGGGCAACCGCAAATCGGTAAGCACAAGATCGACCGTTTTAGTGCTCAGAGTAGTCTGCGCCGACGACACGTCAGAACAAAGTCCGGCGTCGAATCCGTTTCGGCAGCACCATTTTTGGAGCATGGTTCCGAAAGTGGCATCGTCTTCGATGATGAGAATGGTTTGTTTCATACGAAGAACAAAAATAAGCAATTTTCGTGGATATTTTTATCCGGATGTTTCATCGTATGTATATTAGAGGCTTCAGTGTGAGTTTAATTGAATAACAAAAGAAGAACGCAACCACGGTATCGATGAGGATACCACAGCTGCGCCCTTTTTGCAATGCAGACAATCAAAAAATTAATTTTGTACGACTAAATATTTGGATGCGCTCCAGAATTTCGAAGCATTGGTTATTTCGATTGTTATTTTATTATCGGCACCGGTAACTAAGTTGTAGCTGTCAGCCGGGTGTAATGAGAGAATCTTTGCTTTTTTGCTGTTGGTCGGAATCGACGAAAGGTTTCTCAAATCAGCTTGCGTAAAGTTCTTTTGATCGAAATCAGTAGCCGAAAGTTTCTTCGATTGGAAGAGTCCGCCACCGGTAACGATTTTAGCTTCTTTCAACTGTTTCGAACTCGCAACTACATACCATACAGTGTGCAGATTTGCATCCTGACCCTTGATGGTTGTTTTTTGTTGTTCAATAGTGCTGCTTTGTTCGGCAATATTCTTGCTCTGTTCGGTAACCGTAGTGGTCAATTCGGTGATTTTGATATTTTTTTGTTGCAGTTCGGCTTGCAATGATTGAACCTGAGCAGTTTTTGCATCCAGTTCGCTTTGCAGACGTTTGATAGTCTCTTCTAGCTGAGCAGCAGCTTTACTGTTTTTTCCAACCAAACGTTGGAGCTGAGCAATTTTTGCTTTGTTCTTCTCCATGGTTTCTTTGATGGCTTTCATTTGGGCAACGATCTGAGCTCTTCTGTTTGATGAGCCTTCCACACCTTTCAGGTTGACCTTCATGTCGCTTTCTGTCTGATTAATTTCGGAGAAACCGGCTTCAATGTCATTCAACAGCGTAAGAGTTTCGCTGTAATTGGAATCCAATACCTGTTTTTGCATAGCCAGCGAATCGCGTTGCGCAACGGCAGCTTTGTACTTCGATGAACTTTCGACGCACGATACAGTTACCAAAGCAACTGCAATCATCATTACATAAAATCTGAATGTTTTCATTGTTGTAAATTTAATGGTTTTTAGTATGTTTCAAATGCTCTTTTATTCGATATGTGAAATTTGGATCTGTGGAATTAGCGATTCTTAACTCCATGCAATAAATGTACCATAAAGTGTATTGTATTGTATGTTATATTTATATGGTTTTTGTAAACTGTGGAAAATTGTGGAAAACTGTAAAAATGGAGTGTGGAAAGTGAGGAATGGCAGAGTTTGATCCGTTGAAATTAATTCTATCACTATACAATATGACAAAGATACATTCAATTTTTTTTATTTGTTACTAAATTAACGGAACAAGTCGATTTTGACTCATTGAAAGACCAGAACAACTTGCTATCTTTGATGTCGTAAAACGATGAATACAGACCAGCCGTCGGGGAAACCGGAACCGGGTACTTCTCCTGATTGATATATAAGATCCGCGTATTGGATTTCTGATCGACAGTCAACGGGGGTTATTTTGTGAATGTCTTTGAAAGAGAGGAAATCAACAGATGGCAGCAAAACAAACACGATGAGTAAATGTTTCGATCGTGATAGTTCCTGTATCAGAAATCACAATAGAGAGCCTATTTTGAAACCAAATGTATCAAAATTCAGCATACAAGAATAACCTAATAATTAATTTTGCAACTGTCGATTTAAGCAGCCATAAGGGTTTGCAATCGACACTTTTTATTTCCAAATATGAAAAATGAATTCAACATTTCCGGTAAAGTGATTGTTATTACCGGCGGAACGGGTGTACTGGGTAGTGCAGTTTCCAAACACTTGGCGTCGCAGGGAGCCAAAGTTGCTATTTTGGGTCGCGATGCGGTAAAAGGCAAAGCGCTCGAAAACGAAATCAAAGCGGAAGGTAACGAAGCGCTGTTTTTGGTTTCCGATGTGCTTAATATTGAAATTTTGCAACAAAACCACGATGAAATCAAGGCAAAATTCGGTTCGGTCGACGTACTGATCAATGCAGCGGGTGGTAACCGTGCCGGTGCCAATATTCTTCCCGAACAATCGTTTTTTGATCTCGATCTCGAGCAATTGCGTCAGGTGATTGATCTAAACCTCTACGGGACGATTTATCCAACCCGGGTATTTACCAAAGAGATGGTCGATCGCAAAGAGGGCAATATCATTAATTTTACATCAGCTACCGTGGCACGTCCGATGACTCGTGTTATCGGTTATTCGGCCGCAAAAAGTGCTATTCACAATTTTACCAAATGGCTGTCTGTGGAGTATTCGCAGAAATACGGCGATAAAATCAGAGTGAACTCCATCTGTCCTGGTTTCTTTCTGACCGAACAAAACCGCACGTTGCTGACAAACGAGGACGGTTCGTTAACCCCACGTGGGCATAAGATCATCAACTCTACACCTTTCGGTCGTATGGGTGTTGCCGACGAACTGAACGGAACCATTCAATGGCTGTGTAGCGATGCATCACGCTTCGTTAACGGACAAAATATTATTGTTGACGGTGGCTTCGATGCCTATTCGGGAGTGTAAATGGGAGATAGTAGTCAGTAGCCGGTAGACAGGAAATAACTGTTCTCATAATTGGCATATTGGCACATTAACTAATTTTCAAATTAGAAAAATGATATACGGATTTGAACAGTCCATGCGTTGGTATGGACCCAAAGATACGGTAAGCCTGCAAGATATTCGACAAAGCGGCTGCACCGCAGTTGTATCCTCTCTTCATCATATTCCAACCGGTGAGGTGTGGAGCGTGGAGGAGATTCAGAAATACAAAAAGGTAATTGAAGATGCCGGGTTGGCGTGGCACGTGGTAGAGAGTGTAAATGTGCACGAGGATATCAAACGTCGCACCGGAAATTATCTTCAATATATCGAAAACTATAAAACTACCTTGCGTAATCTTGCTCAATGTAGTATCGATGTGGTGACCTACAATTTTATGCCGGTGCTTGACTGGGTGCGTACCGATTTGTCGTACACGCTGGCCGATGGTTCCAAGGCAATGTATTTTGATCGCTATGCTTTTCTGGCATTCGATGTGTTTGTTTTGCAACGCCAAGGAGCACGCGAAGAGCTGTCGGACGAAGATTTTGAGCAGGTAAAGAAAAGCTACGAAAAGATGACTGAGGAGGATAAAAATCGTATTCTCAGCGTTATTCTTTCGGGTATTCCCGGCGAAGGAAAAGCCTTCACGGTAGAGTATGTATTGGAACAATTAGCTAAATATAAAGATTTTGATGCCAATAAAATGCGTGAGCATCTAGTACTGTTTCTCAAGGAAGTGATTCCGGTGGCAGAAGAGGTTGGTGTCAAAATGGCCATTCATCCCGACGATCCTCCATTCCCCATTCTCGGTTTGCCTCGCATTGCCAGCCGCGAAGAGGATTATGCAGCACTCGCCGAAGCGGTTCCATCGACTGCCAACGGCATCTGTTTCTGCACTGGGTCGCTGAGTGTACGCCGCGAAAATGATCTGGTAAAAATGAGCCGACGCTTTGCCGATCGCATCCACTTTGTGCACCTGCGTAGTACCGAGTGGCTTGACGACAACCGCTTCTACGAAGCCAACCATCTGGAAGGAAGTGTAAATATGTATGGTGTGATGAGTTCTTTCATCGAAACCATGCAAAAAAGACAAATTTCTCTTCCTCTTCGTCCCGACCACGGACACCAGATGCTTGACGACCTGGCTAAACCACAAGTTTTCTACGGATACTCTCTTCTTGGCCGTATGAAAGGATTAGCAGAGTTAAGAGGGTTGGAGATGGGCATCGCAAAGTCCCTCTATTCTACAAAATAAGATCCTAAGAACATTTATTAAATCATTGGCAGCTTTCTCCTTTTGGAGAAGGCCTGCTCTTGGTTTGCCTAAACTACATATCATGAAACACCTGTTTTTTATCTGTATTATTTTTGTATTACAGTCAGTTACATTTTTTTGTCATGCTTCCGATAGTTATGTGAAGCATACTTTCGCTGGTGATTTTTGTATCGCTAAGCAAGGGACTACCGCCTCGTTGATCGTCGATCTTCAGGACTACAAGGGAGTGGTGCGTGCCGCTACCGATCTGCAAGCGGATATTGAAAAAGTGACCGGGGTTAAACCTGAACTTTTGAATGCGATGCCCAAGCAGCGGCAATTTGCCATTATCATTGGTACTATCGGCAAAAGTAAATATATCTCTCAATTGATCCGGACAAAGAAGATTAGCGTCAATTCTATTCGGAATCAATGGGAAGCATTTTCTATGCAAATGGTAAACAAACCCTTTCCGGGCATCGATCAGGCACTGGTCATTGTCGGAAGCGATAAGCGGGGAGCGATTTATGGCATTTACGATCTCTCATCTCAAATAGGGGTCTCTCCCTGGCATTGGTTTGCCGATGTAACTCCTCAAAAACAGAGCATTCTTTCTATTGCACGTAATTTTCACAAAGAAGACCGTCCGGCGGTAAAATATCGCGGTATTTTTATCAACGATGAGGCTCCAGCGTTGAGCAGTTGGATAAAAAATACGTACGGAACCGTGAAGCCAAGCAAGTATCCGTTGATTCCCAATGATATTCCAAACTGCAATCATCAATTTTATACCAAAGTATTTGAATTGCTCCTGCGCCTGAAAGCCAATTATCTTTGGCCGGCGATGTGGGCAAACGATTTCAATGAAGATGATCCCGAGAATCCCCGTCTTGCCGATGAATACGGTATCGTAATGGGGACTTCGCATCAGGAACCTATGCTGCGTTCGCAGCAGGAATGGGATAGACGTTATTATAAAACACTGGGACATTGGGACTATACCAAATATCCCGATACCCTCGAAAATTTCTGGCGCGAAGGAGTACGGCGCAATAAAAACTACGAAAGTATTATCACGATGGGACTTCGGGGTGCCAACGACTCAGAAATGGGAGGTGACATGAAGAGTAATATTGCTATGGTGGAGGGTATTGTCGCAAAACAGCAGAAAATATTACGCGAAGAGGTTAACCCTGATATTACGAAAATTCCCCAAATGTGGTGCCTTTACAAAGAAGTACAGGGATACTACGAAAACGGATTGAACGTGCCCGATTACATTACCTTACTTTGGAGTGATGACAACTGGGGGAATATTCGTCGTTTGCCCTCTGCCGAAGAGCGTAAACGGAGCGGTGGCGCCGGAATTTACTATCATGCCGATTATGTGGGAGGACCCCGTAGTTACAAGTGGACCAATACGCTTCCTGTAACAAAAATATGGGATCAGATGGGTAAAGCATATGAATATGGTGCCGATCGTATCTGGATTATGAACATTGGCGACATTAAACCACTCGAAATTCCGATGGATTTCTTTTTGACGCTGGCCTGGAATCCGCGCGGCTGGAATAAAGATAACATTGCGGAGTATACTCAAAAATGGGCAGCTTTTCAGTTTGGCGACCAACAAGCACAACCGATTGCCGATATAATTGATAAGTACACAAAATACAACGGCTGGATCAAACCTGAATTGCTTTCCGCTACTACATTTAGTCTGGTCAACTACCGGGAAGCAGAAACGGTTGTTTCCAAATGGAAAGCAATCTCGGACAGAGCCGATTCGATCTATGCATCACTTGACAAGGCGAAAAAGGATGCCTTTTTTCAACTGGTGCTCTACCCTGTAAAAGCTTCCTATACCCTGAATGATCTCTATTTCAACTTGTCAAAAAACCATGTGTATGCTTCGCAAGGACGGCTGTCAGCTAACGATTATGCCCTAAAGACAAAGGAGTTGTTTGTCACAGACTCTTTGTTGACTGTCGCTTATCACACCCAAGTAGCCGGAGGGAAATGGAATGGCATGATGAATCAACCGCATATCGGTTACCGGGGATGGTCCGATCCAAAACAAAACATCATGCCGAAGTTGACTGAGGCAAAACCATCAGAAACGGAAACGATAGGTGTTGCTGTTGAGGGCAATTTAGTAGCTGCTACTCAACAACGACAAGACACCTTGCCTCAGTTTAGCAACTATTCGCGCGAAAAGCACTATCTCGATATTTATGCCAAACAAGCCGGTACGCATACCTTTTCGGTAGAAACGCAACAATCATGGATTATTCCATCGATAGCGGAGGGTAGGGTAGACAAGGAGCAGCGAATTAACATTGATATTGATTGGAACAAGGCTCCGAAAGGAGCGAATCAGTTCGGTGAACTTCAGATTAAGTCAGGTAATCAGCTTTTTAGTGTCGTTGTTCCTTCGTTTAATCCAGTATCTCCCGCAAGAGAATCGTTGCAGGGATTTGTAGAGTCGAACGGATATGTTGCGATGGAGGCCGCTCACTACAGTGCCAATAAGGTCGTAAATGGAGTGCAATGGCAGTTGGTTCCCGATTACGGACGGAGCCACTCTTCGATGATGCCATTGCCTGTGACGGCTCAAAGTGTTTCCGATTATAACAAAGCTCCGGTACTGGAGTATACTTGCTATTTGTTTACAACAGGTAAAATAGAGGTAAACACCCTCATTGCTCCGACGCTAAATAACCTGCCTGATGCCGATATGCGATTTGCTGTTGCTATTGATGACGAACAACCGCAGGTGGTTCAGATTCCCCGCATCAGCATCACGGGTACAGGCGATAATCAGGCGTGGAGTCAATCGGTCATCAATAGTGTTAGGGTATGCAAAACAGAACACACTATTAAAGCGCAAGGTTATCACAAAGTAAAAATCTTTATGATAGATCCGGTTGTAACCCTTCAACGTATTGTGCTCAACACTGGTGGTCTCAAAAAAAGCTTTTTCTTCCCACCGGAAAGTGCTTTTTATAGTGTTAAAAACGATACAAAATGATTCACGTTTAGATATTCTATGAGTTAAAAATAACATTCTGTCTGCAATATTACTTGCAGATAGTGTATGTTGCACATAATTAGGCAAATAGTTTTGACTGTTCTTTGAGGTAAAAAATTATACAAGTGATTGTTATTTTAACATTTGATTCAAAACTTACAACAAATGGATCAATATTTACATTCATGTTACGATATTATTAGAAGTTGTTGCCTATTTTTATGTCCGCTGTGAAGCGAATATCTAATTTTGTGCAATAATGGCAACTCAATGTGTAACTCAATATTAATCAAGTTGTGCAAGTTGTTAATTTTAATCTCTAATTATTTAATCATGAAACAAACTATTAGTTGTCTCAGAGCACCTGGAATTTTATTCCTTTTGCTTTTGTTTTCAATTTCAGTGTTTGGGCAGACGATAACGGTCAAGGGGACTGTTAAGGATGCGACAAATGCAACTCTTCCCGGAGTTAATGTCAGAATGCACGGTTCATCAACCGGAACCATTACTGATATTGACGGTAAGTTTTCTCTTCAGGTTCCTTCTAATGCCAAATTGGAATTCTCTTTTGTGGGATATGCTTCGCAAGTAATCAATGTAGCTGGAAAGTCTACAATAAATGTTACTTTGGCAGAAGACACAAAGGCATTGAGTGAAGTAGTTGTAGTAGGTTACGGTACTCAACGAAGAGAAGCTGTAACCGGCTCGGTTGCCTCAATGAATGGGGATAAGCTACGTGATGTTCCTGCTGCAAATATTTCACGCGCTTTGCAAGGCCGTATTGCTGGGGTAGAAATGTCACAAACCGACTCAAAACCAGGATCAGGTATGCAGATTCGTATTCGTGGTACACGTTCCTTGAATGCTACTAACGATCCGTTAGTTGTTCTTGACGGGATTCCATTCTCTGGTTCGATCGGAGATATCGATCCGAATACGATTAAGAGTGTTGATATTTTGAAAGATGCTTCTGCTACCGCTATTTACGGTTCGCGTGGTGCCAACGGTGTGATTTTAGTTACTACAAGCAAAGGATCGAAAGGTCAAAGCGCACAATTTAGTTATAATGGATACTTTGGAGTCAAAACGGCAATCAAATTTCCGATGATGAACGGCTCTGAATTTGCTGCAATGAGAAAAATGACTACCTATGCAAATACGTTGGATGAAGCAGACGATGTAAATACTGACTGGCAGGATTTGCTTTTTAGAACGGGAGTTGTTCAGAATCATAACTTAAACCTTTCTGGTGGAACTGACAAGGGTAATTACAATTTTGGTGCATCATACTTCCGCGATCAGGCTGTAATTCCACTCCAGTATTATAACCGTTATTCTATCCACTCATCTCTTGATCAGGAAGTCGGTAAATTGATTAAAGTAGGATTTACAACAAATAGTATTTACTCAGAAAACCATGGTAATAATCTTGGATCGGGTGGTGCATTAGGTGCATCTCCTATAGCAAATCCGTATAATGCAGATGGAACATGGAAAACCATAATTCAACAACAAACATCTGGTTCTCAGTGGGTATTTACAAGACATGCTCTTGAATCGCTTGGTGAACAGTATGTAGATTTAACCAGAGGATTCAGTTCGTACAACTCTGCATACGGTGAAGTAAAAATTCCAGGTGTTGAAGGCTTGAAAGCTCGCGTTAATGTCGGAGCTGACTATATTCAAAGTAACTATGGAAACTATACAGGCGTTGGTGTGTTCAGTGGATCTGTAACAAATCCTTCTACCGCATCTATTCGTAATTCACATACATTAAAATGGACTGTGGAAAATCTTCTTACCTTCGACAGAACTTTTAATAAATTGCATAGAGTAAATGCTGTAGCAATGTATTCTGCTGAGAAATCTACCTACTGGACTTCAAATACAACAGCAAAAAATATTCCTGCGGACGCATTTCAGTTCTACAATATTGGACAGTGTAACAGTGCTGATATTACGATTAACCCGGCTAACCAGAATTACATCGAAAGTGGGTTGACATCGGCAATGGGTCGTGTAATGTATTCTTTTAATGATCGTTATATGTTAAGTGCAACTGTACGTACCGACGGTTCTTCTCGTTTGGCTCCAGGACATAAATGGCATACCTATCCTGCTATATCTGCCGGATGGAACATGAAAGACGAAGCATTCATGCAATCGGTGACATTTATTGATCGTTTGAAGTTGCGTGCCGGTTATGGTGAAACATCCAACCAGTCGGTTGATCCCTATAAAACATTAGGACTGTTGGCTACCAGCCCATACAATTTTGGTGACAATACATATGCTACCGGTTATTATGTTTCTCAGCTCCCGAATCCAAAATTGGGTTGGGAATTTTCAAGAACATGGAACTTCGGGATGGACTTTACTTTGTTGAAGAGCCGTTTGACAGGTACAGTTGAATATTATGTGCAGAATACTGACAATGTATTGTTAAGTGTGAGCTTACCTCCTACTTCGGGAGCTAATAGTTATATGGCTAATATTGGAGCAACTCAAAACAAGGGTCTTGAGGTCTCTCTGAATGGTGTTGTATTGGACAATGTAAACGGATGGACATGGGAAGTTGGCTTGAATGTTTATACCAACAAGAATAAATTGACAAAACTGGCTTCAGGTGCACAGCAAGACTTAGGGAATGGTTGGTTTGTAGGACACGCGGTAAATGTAATTTATGACTATAAGAAACTCGGACTCTGGAATACAACAGATCCCGATTTCAAATACTTACAAACATTGCAACCTGGAGGTAATGCCGGTATGATTAAAGTTTTGTATACGGGTGAATACAATGCTGATGGCTCTCCAAAAAGAGCAATCGGACCAGACGATCGTCAGATCTTAGATTGCGATCCGGATTTCCAGGGTGGCTTTAACACAAGAGTGGCCTATAAGAATTTCGATTTGTCGTTGGTAGGTTCTTTTGTTAGTGGTGGTATTTTGAATAGTACTCTTTACGGAGGAACAGGCTATCTTAATAATATGAACACAAGAGCAACAAATAATGTAAAGGTAGATTACTGGACCCCAACGAATACCGGTGCCAAATATCCGAAACCTGCCGGTTTGCAAAGTGGTGATAATCCAATGTATGCAACCACATTGGGCTATTTCAGCGCTTCATATTTGAAAGTGCGTACTATTACATTGGGATATAATTTCAATCAAAAGTGGTTGCAATCTGCCGGTATTTCCAAAATGCGGATTTATGCAACAGTAGAGAACCCATTTGTATTGTTCTCTCCGTATCATAACGAATCGGGAATGGATCCAGAACCTAACTCTTTCGGGGATCAAAACGTAGCAGTAGCAGGTGCTCATAGCAGGTTGATCGTAGGTACGAATACCCCTTCAACTCATAATTACTTAATAGGTCTAAATGTAACCTTCTAAAAAAAAAAACATGAAAAGAATTCATATAAAAACATGTGTGGGAGCAGCACTCATGTCGTTATTCCTTGTGGGATGCTCCGATTTATTGAATGAAACGCCCCGTAGTTCTTTTACTCCGGAGTATTTCAAAACACAACCAGGTGTGATGGGTGGCTTGACATACATGTATTCGCATTTACGCGGTATTTACGGGCAGGCATATTATTATAATTCTTGCGAAACCGGAACCGATGAATCGACTTATGGTCAAAGTGCTGATGGAAATTTCAAAGACTTCGATCTTACCGGAGTAGGTTCTATGACATCAAATAACTTTCCAATGACTGTATTGTGGAATGCAACTTTTCCGAATATCAATACTGCCAATGGAGTGATCGAGTATGGTACTACATCTGGAGTCTCTGACGCATTACTTTCCGAAGCCAGATTTTTCCGCGCGTTTGATTATTTCTTGTTGGTGCAAACTTTTGGTGGAGTGCCTTTAGACCTGGGTGCCGGTGAATTGAAGTTCAACACATCTACATCTCGGGTATCGAAACGTAATACCGTACCGGAAGTTTACACAAAAGCAATTTTTCCTGATATGTTATTGGCTATTAAGAATTTGCCGGATGCCGGTCGGGTAACCGGAGGTGCAACCAAAACACTTGCCCGTCTGTATTTGGCGAAAGCTTATCTGACATATGGATGGTGGTTGCAGAATCCTAAAAACATTCCTACTTATCCTACTTGTGATCGTACCGATCCGGATGGTCATAATGCTGCATGGTATTTCCAAAAAGCGTATGATTACGCAGTTGAAGGAATTCAGAATGCGGGAGGAAACTTTGCCCTGCAATCGACATTCTATGATGTGAATGTGGGTACGAATGATAGAAACAAAGAAATTTTACTTTACGCTGATCATACCCAAACCAGTGAATTATACAATGGTGGTACTAGTCTTACCGGTTTTGGTAGTGGTGCAGCTCCCGATAACTTTGCCGGTTGGATGCAAAACTGGAGCTATACAGCTATTACAAGCTCTAAAACAAATTGGAGCTCGCCATCTCTTGTTTCTTCAGTTCAACGTGAAGCAGCCCAGGCTTTAGGTCGCCCATGGACACGTATGGCACCTCCTATTAACGTGATTAACAATACTTTCGCTGATAAAAGCAACGACTCTCGTTATGACGGAACCTTTACGACCGTTTATCGTGGTAACTGGGCCAAAGGTGGCGTTACCAATGCAACTCTATACAATGCAAATGGAATGCAGGTTGCCAATGGCGATGCTATTCTTTCTTTCTTAGGCTCAGAACCCGCACAACCAATTGATTACTCTAACTCTGTTTATAAGAGTAGTATTGGTGCCGGTGTATTACCCGGTCGTGCCGACTTTGTTTTGCCTCCGAGCGGAATCAGCAGACGTGTATTCCCGGGTCTTTGGAAATTAGGTCCTTATCGTACCGATAATGGTGTAGGTTTGGGTTCTCCGAATGCCGGTAGCACACGTCCTTACAACATTGCTAAATTTTCCGAATTGTTCTTTATTGCTGCAGAGGCTGCCGTTAAGGGAGCAACAACGAAAGCAATAACAGGAACCTATGCGAATGATGGAAGTGCTTATAGCTTGATTAATATTCTTCGTGCACGTGCGGGTAAATGGAAGTTCAGCAATGCTAACAACGCTACTTTGGTTGCTGATAATAGCGCTACACTGGTAGCAGCTACACCTACCACCATTACTCTTGATTATATTTTAGCCGAACGTTCACGTGAGTATTACGGTGAAGGATATCGTTGGTATGATTTGGTGCGTACTCAAACATGGGCTGATTATGCAAAAACATATCAGATTTGTGGAAACAATTATGGTGATCATACACCTGTTACTTATACCCGTACAATTCCAGATAACTACTATTTGCGTCCTATTCCTCAAGGACAACTTGATGGACTTGAAATGACTGCAGACGAAAAGAAAGCATATCAGAACCCTGCATATCAGCAATAATATTGCGTGACATGCTTTAGAGAGAAGGCTCTTTCTGCATGAGAAAGAGCCTTCTTTTCTTATGAAGACTATAATTGCGAAATATATATTCTGTTTATTTAACTAACTATAGTTATTGTTTTTTTTGAGATTATTCTTGTTGGCTATAGATATAGTCTCAAAAACAATTTCATCATTCATTCATTTATATCCTTGTAAATTAAAACCGTCAGGTAAACGGTCTTAAATAAATCGATTATTTTATTTTGTTCCCAAAAAGAATCATTGCAGATATCGCTCTGCGCAAAGAGAGAAAAAAGCGACTATGGCTTATTGTTAAATTGAGGAGGTAGATTGCACGTTAAGTTTACCAAAACAGTCCTCTATCCGGCAGACGCTCATTCAAATCCCATTGTCAGCAAATAGATTATTAGTAAATTTGTTAGTTAAGATCGGAGTTTTTACTCATTGTATACCTGAAAACGTATGTTGGTGTACCAAATTGATGTAGATTCTCCGTTTTCAATGTGACTATGCAGAAAAGTAATAGGTAACAATCGCAATCAGGAAAAGAGAACAATCCGCATATAAACAATTAAACAACAAATTATTATTAATCAAACTCAAACTCAAAAACCCATGAATTCTACTTCAAAAAAAGTATCCGTTCTCGAAAAAGTCGGATACAGTCTCGGAGATTTGGCGGCCAATTTGGTTTTCCAAACGCTTATTACCTATTTGGCCTATTTTTACACGGACATTTACGGACTTAAAAATACGGATGCTTCAATTGTTATGCTTGCTGTTGGCTTGGTTGCTGCATTTGTGTTTAATCCGATTATCGGTGCTTTAGCCGACAGAACAAATTCCAAATGGGGAAAATTCAGACCTTGGATTCTGTACACAGCCATACCTCTGGGCGTAGTAGCTTTTCTTGCCTTTACAACTCCTGATTTCTCGTACAAAGGAAAACTGATTTACGCGGCTATTACCTACAGCTTTTTATTGCTGCTGTATGCATCGAGCAACTTGCCTTATTCGGCATTGAGCGGTGTATTGACGGGTGATATGAGCGAACGAAACAGTATCTCTTCTTACCGGTTTATAGCCGTAATGTTTGCCCAGTTCTTTGTGCAGGTATTTATGTTGCCTATCATCGAATATGCCGGTCACGGAGATAAAGCGGCCGGAATTGAAGCCGTAATGGGTTGGTTAGCTATTGCCGGTTCCATTATGTTACTTATAACTTTCTTCACCACCCGAGAACGTATTATTCCTACCGAGGCACAAAAATCCTCACTCAAAGAAGATCTCTCCGATCTTTCGAAAAACAAACCCTGGCTAATCATGCTCTCGCTGACTATCTTGATTTTTGTTACGCTTGCCATGAAAGGTGGATCCTATGTCTATTATTTTAATAACTACGTAGATAAAGCCGCGCTCATTAATTTTATCAATCCAATTATTGCGTTTTTGGGACACGTGGGAATTAATATTTCGGGATCCGATCCTGTTGCTACCGGTTTCGGACTGTTTAATGGCGGTGGTATCGTATTTCAATTGATTGGTATCGGACTGTCGAAAAAATTGGCCGACAAATACGGCAAACGCGATGTGTATAAATTCGGTTTGTTTGTCTCTACCATATTCATTTTGATTTTTTACTTCTTTGCTCCTACCAGTGTTGCGTTGATGTTCTGTTCGCAAATTTTGCATGGATTCTTCTATGGTATCACCGTTCCGGTTCTTTGGGCGATGATTGCCGATGTGGCAGACTATTCAGAATGGAAAACCAACCGTAGAGCAACTGCAATTATATTTTCGGCAATGATGGTCGGTCTTAAAGCCGGACTCTCTATTGGCGGAGCATTAGTTACATGGGTATTGAGTTTATATGGATACATTCCGAAGGAAAGTGGCATTGCCGGACAAGCAATTATTCAACCGGAGTCGGTGGCTACCGGTGCTAGAATGCTTGTAAGTATCTTCCCGTCTATTCCGTTCCTTTTAGGTTTTGGGCTACTCTTCTTCTATGTTATTAATAAGAAAATGGAGGTAAATATCGAATCCGATCTGAAAACACGTCGGGCCAATAAATAATAACCAGAATAACATATTGTATAAGCAAGAGACTCTATCAAGTAACCTAAAAAAACTATTCACAATGAAAATCAAAACTATTTCGGCGATTACCGCTATGGTTTTTCTGGCTTCGTTGCAGACTTCGGCCCGAGAAACATTAGCAAATGCTACAAAAGGTAAATTTCTATTTGGCGTTGCTGTAAATGTGCCGCAAGTTAATGGGGTAAATCCCGTTGAAACAAATCTGATTGCAACCGAATTCAGTACTATTGTTGCTGAAAATTGCATGAAACCACAACCTACACATCCGCAGGAGAACAAATACGTTTGGGAAGATGCCGACAAGTTTGTTGCTTTTGGCGAAAAAAACAAACAGGTGGTAACCGGCCATTGCCTTATCTGGCATTCGCAAATCGGCAGATGGATGTTTGTAAACGATAGCGGCAAGGATGTTTCTCCCGAAGTGTTGAAAGAGCGGATGCGTCAGCATATTTATGCCGTAGTAGGACGTTACAAAGGTCGTGTAAAAGGGTGGGATGTTGTCAACGAAGCGTTTGAAGACGACGGTACCTACCGCAAGAGCAAATTTTACCAGATTCTGGGTAAGGATTTTATCAAATATGCATTTCAGTTTGCTCACGAAGCCGATCCTAATGTAGAACTCTATTACAACGACTACAATGTTGAAACGCCAGCTAAGTGCGACGCTATTGTTAAATTGGTGAAAGAGTTGAAAGCTGCCGGTTGCCGCATCGATGCCGTAGGTTCGCAATCGCATATGCACATGGTCAACCCGACTCTTGAAGCTACAGAAACAAGCTTTAAGAAACTGAAAGCTGCCGGGGTACA